>Ga0209511_1000509_pt1 | contig 39595 bp, 39 predicted proteins | sample SSSSmetaG_FD_184141 | JGI IMG/M metagenome (GOLD analysis project Ga0209511, IMG submission 184141) | Glacier valley bacterial and archeal communities from Borup Fiord, Nunavut, Canada, to study Microbial Dark Matter (Phase II) - ​SSSS... | ecosystem: Environmental > Aquatic > Freshwater > Ice >... | reverse complement strand
TTGAAAACCTCTTAGGAATGCCGGATGAGTATGGTGTCATCGCTGAAAATTTTTGTGCAGCGCCCGGAATGAGCACTACGCAAGCCAAAAAACTTGCCCCAAACCTCGACTCTGTACAGATGTTTGCGATCTGTTTTCAAGAATCTGGGCTAGCAGACGCAGTAACTCAAGAAGTGGGTCGCTCAAATCGTGCTAAACGCTAGAGCCGCGATAAGCTCTAATCGTTGAGACATACAACCGAAATGTGCCAGGAGTAAATTTGGGATTGAGTGCCCCGTCATACTCAAATTTACTCAGCATCAGTTGCAGCGATCGCAGATGTTGAGCCGCGATCGGGCTGGCATCCTTCAGCGTTTTTGCCCGAAATGCCGGAACCAATTCTGAAAACGGAGCTTTGACAGTGATCCACTCATCCGCCACGGTGTCAAACGAATAGGTGTAGGCGATGCTGTCCCACTTTTCATCGTCACGGGCGATAAACTTGTAGCGATTGCCATCGCCTTTGACACGCAGTTCTATCCCGTCGTAGTCTGAGAGATTGGCAGGTGGCTCAAAATTGCGAGTCCGAACTGAGGCAAACCCACCCGAATTTTCAGTCGAGACATTGCCCGTAAACAGCGCTGCCCGATCGATCTGCTGAAACGAACTCGCGCTCACGCCGCCCATCACGACATCATCTAAAGCTCCCCACAAACTAATCGTGCCCGACGGATTGCTAAAGTCAAACAAGTCTGACGGATTACCGATCGGCTGAGAAGGCGTGCTACCTTGAACCATTTTCTGAAGCCAGCTTACAAAAGGAATCACCTCAAAGTATGCCAGGGTTTGCACAAATCGACCTGCATCCCATTGAGCCATTTGCTTATCCTCACGCACTAGACGATCTTCAGCTTAACGAATCTGGCGACGACATTCTGCTGCAAAACTGCGTTAACCTCCAGATGCAGAGTGTGATTAGAGCAGCATGGGATTTCAGCCACCGGGTTTTGGTCAAAAATTTATTCAGACTTCGCTGGGCACGATCGCCTACTACACGTCAGTTGGGGCACCGTGGACGATCGACGATTCACAGCCGACCATCCTGTTTCTTCACAGTTTTGGGGGCGGCTCGTCTGCCTACGAATGGTCAAAAGTGTATGCGGCATTTGCCGATACGCATCGCATCATCGCACCCGATTTGATTGGCTGGGGCAACTCTGCTCACCCAACGCGAGACTATCGAGTTGAAGATTATTTGGTCACGATCGCCGAACTGATTCAGCAAGTCTCATCTTCGCCTGTAACAGTGGTGGCATCTTCGCTGACGGGCGCGATCGCGATTCGTCTCGCGGTGCAAAAACCAGAGCTTTTCCGATCACTCTATCTCGTCTGCCCATCGGGATTTGATGATTTTGGGCAAGGAGCAGGGCGACGAATTCCTCTACAAATTATTAATACGCCGATTCTCGATCGCTTCATCTATACGATCGGGGCGACGAATGAGATTGCCGTTCGCAACTTTTTGGAGCAGTTTTTGTTTGCCGATCGGACACGCATCACCGATGAAATGGTTGCCGCTTATTTAGACTCTGCCCAACAGCCCAACGCTGAATATTCTGCATTGGCATTTTTGCGAGGCGATCTCTATTTTGATTTGTCTCTATATTTGTCTCAGTTGACAGTGCCCACGTCGATTTTGTGGGGCGAGTCGGCACAGTTCACCAACGCGGCATTGGGGCAGCGATTGGCGCAACTAAACCCGCAGGCAGTGCGAGAATTTCAGGTTTTACCCCAGGCTGGAGTGCTAGCACATCTCGAACAGCCGGGAGTCGTGACTGGCTTGCTGGGACGTTGGTTAAAGAATTTTGGCTAATCTCGCAGAAGTCATGCCTCTACGAGATTGCTCGATCGCTACTTGGTAGGCTGAGTCGCCCGGTTAGGAAACGGTGCATCCACAAAGCCAAGCTCTAGAAGCTGCTGGTAGGATTTTTGCCCTAAATCGCGAGTCGGCTGTTGACTACCGATAATCTGAACCAGGAGAGGCACCGCTAATTCTGGCTGATTTTGTGCCCGATGCACGAGCGCCAGTTGATAAGTAGACTGATCGCGCATTTGAGCCGCTTCAAGGGCTTTTTTACGCTGGCTGTCTGCCACTCGATTATCAATTCCAGAGAAGCTGGTCGCCAATTGTTGATAGAAATTTGAAAGCTGGTTAAATACCTGACGCGCTTCTTGCAGTTTTTTGGTTGCTAACGGATAATTTTGGCTATTGACAGCTTTGTTCGCCTCATCCATCAGCCGTTGCCCACCCTGAGCGCTGAGAAGGCTATCGTTTTGGACGCGGACAGAATCGTTATCAGGTTGAATGGTGCCAGGAGGAGACGAAGGTGCAGGAGTTTGGGCACCTACGGCTCTGGTCAAAGTTAAACTTGCCAGAACTGATAGCGAAATCAATCCTGGGAGATAAAGGCGACGAACAGTTCCAGCAGCTACCATGAATGACCTTTTATAGTGACAGGAAAGAGGACAGTTTTAGACTCTGGTTATCTTATCACTACGCGACTGTTTCACAGTACGATCGCCATTAATGACAACAATCCAGCAGTTTCAAATCCCTAGTTGGGTTGTCTCGACGAAAATCTTCTCAATAAGTTCCGAGTGAGTTAAATTGCAGTCAGATTGATGAGGCATCTATGACGAACCCCTCTAACTTGCCGAATTCTGCTCAAAATAGTCCCGCTAATGCCAGTGTCTCTGAAGAAGACCGGGGCAAAATTCTTCAGCGTGGGGGAGAAGAGTTGCTGCTAGAAAAAGTGGACGATCGCTTCACAGTCCACGCTGGGTCAGGTCAGCAAGCGAGAGACCTGGCAAATCAATTTCCGGCGACGATCGCTCCCGGCACCGCTCCGCCTGAGTTGACAGAATTTGTGGTCGATCCTGCCCAAAAAGACCAGGTGCTAAACGAGGTTCGCCAAGATCACAATGTCGAATATGCCAGCCATGTCTATCAGGTCAAAAATAGTCCAGCGTCGCGAATTTATTTGACGAATCAGATCACGATTCAGTTTACGCCGACGGTCAGCGCCGAGACGATCGCCGCTATCACCTCTGAGCTGGGGCTAAGACAGGTGAAACCGATCGTCGGAGTCAGCAACGCCTTTGTGTTTGAACTCACCGCCGCCGCCACCGAGAACCCGATGAAGATCACGAATCGGCTGATCGCTCGCACCGATGTGATGACCGCAGAACCTAACATAATCGTCAAAACCGAGTCGCACTATCGTCCCAAAGATCCGCTCTATGGTAAACAGTGGCACCTCAACCACACCGGAGGAGCCGGATTAGCGTCAGGTTCCCACGTGTTTGCCGAACAAGCCTGGGATGTGACGCGGGGCAGTCGCTCGATCGTGGTTGCCGTCATGGACGATGGCATGGATCTCAATCATCCCGATTTTCAAGGAGTCGGTAAAATCGTCGCTCCGAGAGACTTTAAAGGCGACGATTTTGACCCGGAACCCGATGAAGCCGGAGAAGATCACGGCACCTCTTGCGCTGGAGTCGCCGTTGCCGAAGAGAATGGATTTGGGGTGGTGGGGGCGGCTCCTGGCTGTGCGCTAATGCCCATTCGGACGACGGGCTTCCTGGATGACGACGCGATCGAGTCTCTGTTTGGCTGGGCGATGACCAAAGGTGCGGCGGTGATTTCCTGTAGCTGGGGTCCGAGTGCCGTTTATTTTCCGCTATCGCTGCGGCAGCGGGCGGCTCTGACTCGCGCTGCCACTGAGGGACGCAACGGCAAAGGCTGTGTAATTGTGTTTGCGGCTGGAAATGCCAACCGTCCGACCAATGGCACGATCAACGAGTCGGGCTGGGAGCGCAATGCGATCAGCGGTGCAACGCAGTGGTTAGGCGGGTTTACCGTTCATCCCGATGTGCTGGCGATTTCCGCCTGCACGAGTCTGAGCAAAAAAGCCGCCTACAGCAACTGGGGCGGAGAAATTGCAGTGTGTGCGCCGAGCAATAATGCGCCGCCCGGAGTAGGATTGCCCGACTTGGGCTATGTGGCAACGCCGCCGCAAGTCAGAGTTCAGCTTCAGGGTTTGGGGGTGTTTACAACCGATCGGGTCGGCGCGGCTGGATATGATGCCAGTAGCTTCACTTCAGATTTTGGCGGCACGTCGAGCGCAACGCCTCTCGTCGCTGGAGTTGCGGCATTAGTGCTATCGGCAAATCCTGATCTCACGGCTCAAGACGTGCGCCAAATTTTGCAGCAAACCGCCGACAAGATCGTCGATAATGATGCCGATCCACAGTTGGGTTTACGCAAAGGCACCTATGAGTCAAATGGACGCTGTGATTGGTTTGGCTATGGCAAAGTCAATGCGGCAAAGGCAGTTCAGGCGGCAGTTCAACGACAGGCAATGATTGCGGCATCATCGCGATCGATTCCTGTGCAAAACAATGTGAGTGTTGCGATTCCTGACAACAATCCTCAAGGAATCGTCAGCGTGATTCAAATTGCAGACAGTGCGATCGTGCGAGATATACAAGTGGCGTTGGATATTGATCACACTTATTTAGGTGATTTAGAAGTGAGTTTAGTGTCGCCTTCTGGCAGCGTGGTGATGCTGCAGGGTCGCACATTGGGACGAAGAACAAAACTGCAAATAATCTACTCGCTGCAAACTACGCCAACGCTGAGAAAGTTTTTGGGGCAACAGACTCAAGGACGCTGGCAGCTACGCGTCGTAGATCAGATCGCAAATGATATAGGAACGCTAAATTGGTGGAAATTAACGCTGGGCGCTTAAAGACTATAGTTTAAGTGAAATCCTCGATCGAGCCTCGTATAGCTCTATTTCGATTCAGAAAAATTGATCGAGAAATGCCGCCTATTGACGAGGATCTTTGAAATTGAGTCAGACTTTAAAGAATTAGTTGAGTGTTTGGTTCTAAGTCAACTAAGTCTAAATCAAGAGAGATTAACCATGACGATCATATCCTTGCCCACTAAAACCTATACCCCTGACGAATATCTGACTCTGGAGGTTGAATCAGAAACTCGCAATGAATACCGCAACGGAGAAATTGCACTCATGCCTGGTGGAACTCCTGATCACAATCAGATTGCTGTTGCTCTTAACGGGCTGTTATGGTTTGCACTTAGGGGGAAAGCCTACAGCGTTTTCATCGCGGATCAGCGACTCTGGATTCCTGAGCGCAATATTTATACTTACCCGGATGCCATGATTGTGCCAAAACCTGTCGAGCTACAGCCAGGACGGAAAGATACGGTTACAAACCCGATTTTGATTGTGGAAGTGCTGTCTGATTCAACTAAAGCTTACGATCGAGATGAGAAGTTTGCGGCATATCGGACGATCGCGACGTTTCAGGAGTATCTATTGATCGATCAGTACCAGCCGCATTTGGAGCAGTATGTGAAACAACGTGCAAATCAATGGCTATTTACGGAGTACAACGGTTTGGAGGCAAAGGTTTCGCTGGCGACGGTTGGGGTTGAGATTGCGCTGGCAGACCTTTATGAGAATGTTGAACCTTAAAGCTATTTGTGTTTTTATTCTCATACTGCAACGGGATTGGACAAGGCAGTAGGATGAGAAATGAAGAATGAGAGACGAATTGATGGCTGGCGAAACTCGGACTGAGACAGATAGTATGGGCACGATCGCCGTTCAAACCGATCGCTATTGGGGCGCACAGACGCAGCGATCGCTGATTTATTTTGCGATCGGGCATGACACGATGCCCAGAGAATTAATTCGAGCATTTGGCATTCTCAAACGAGCCGCCGCGACCGTCAATCAAACCTTGGGCAAACTGCCAGATGACACAGCCCAACTGATTGTCCGGGCGGCTGACGAAGTGATTGCTGGACGGTTAGACGATCATTTTCCGTTAAGTGTGTGGCAGACAGGGAGTGGCACTCAAACAAATATGAATGCCAATGAGGTGATTTCTAATCGAGCGATCGAGCTTGCAAACGGCGTGTTAGGCAGTAAAACTCCCGTTCATCCCAATGATCACGTCAATATGTCGCAGTCGTCTAATGATACGTTCCCAACGGCGATGCACATTGCAGCTTCAGAAGTAATCCATCAGCGTCTGATTCCGACTGTGAAGACATTGCGAGATGCGTTATCTATCAAATCAAATGAGTTTGAAGACATCATTAAAATTGGTCGAACTCACTTGATGGATGCCGTTCCGCTCACGTTAGGTCAAGAATTTTCTGGCTATGTCGCCCAACTCGATCGGAGCTTACAGCGCATCCAGGCGACCCTGCCCGAATTATATGAGTTAGCGATCGGGGGAACCGCCGTCGGCACAGGTCTCAACACTCACCCTGAATTCGCAGAGCGATCGGCGGCAGAAATTGCTCAACTAACCGGACTTCCGTTTATCAGTGCGCCCAATAAATTTGCAGCATTGGCAGCCCATGACGCGATCGTGGCAACCAGTGGCGCACTCAAAACGCTGGCGTGTAGCTTGATGAAAATCGCTAATGATCTGCGCTGGATGGGTTCCGGTCCGCGCTGTGGATTGGGAGAATTAATTTTGCCTGCTAACGAGCCAGGGTCGTCAATTATGCCGGGGAAAGTCAACCCGACCCAGTGCGAAGCGATGACGATGGTGTGTGTGCAGGTGATGGGGAATGATGCCACGATCGGATTTGCCGGAAGTCAAGGCAATTTTGAACTCAACGTCTTCAAACCCGTTATGATTCACAATCTTTTACATTCTATTCGGTTATTATCGGATGCGTGTAGTTCGTTTACCGATCACATGGTCGTTGGGATTCAACCCAATCGCGATCGCATTGACTATTTTCTCAATAACTCATTAATGTTAGTGACGGCGCTGAATCCAAAAATTGGCTACGATGCCTCGGCTCAAGTTGCCAAAAAAGCCTATCAAGACAACACGACTCTAAGAGCAGCTTGCGTCGAATTGGGCTATTTTACGGGCGAAGAATTTGACTCGATCGTGCGACCCGAACAAATGATCAGCCCATCTTGAACCTCTGAGTTATTTTTTAATTTGACCCTGACACGGTTCAGCTGTCTTCACCGCGCCTCCAAGTCGAACATTACGTTTTGTCAAGACTAATGAGAGATTCCTCTTCCTTTCCGGCACCAAAACTCGGTACACTAAGAAATGAATTCTGAGATACCGCAATAATCAATCATTATGAGCGTAGTTAGCCAAGTCATCCTACAAGCCGACGACGAACTCCGTTATCCTACGAGCGGCGAGTTGAAAGGCATAAAAGAATTTTTTCAAACCGGAGCGCAGCGAACCCGCATCGTCGAAGCTCTCTCAGCCAATGAGAAAAAGATCGTAGAGCAAGCCAGCAAGAACCTTTGGAAAAAGCGCCCTGACTTTATCGCCCCCGGCGGCAACGCCTACGGCAACCGCGAACGCGCCCTCTGTCTGCGAGACTATGGCTGGTATCTCCGCCTGGTTACCTATGGGGTGTTGGCGGGTGATAAAGACCCGATCGAGAAAATCGGTCTAATCGGCGCACGAGAAATGTATAACGCTTTGGGCGTGCCTGTTCCGGGCATGGCAGAAGCGATGCGCTGCCTCAAAGATGCCTCTCTCGCGCTGTTAAGCACTGAAGACGGGGCAGAAGTCGCTCCCTACTTTGACTACCTCGTTCAAGGGATGTCTTAGACATCGACCTCAAATCCTGAATAGTATTGACTTCCCCACGATCGAGGGGAGTTTCTGGCTCTCAAACGGTCAGAACTTGCTCGATGGTGGGGAAACTTTTTATTGATAAATTTCCGAAAATAGAGAAGTCCAGATTGATTTCTAAGCTGTGATGACTCAACTCGACAAAATTCTAACCTTCTGGTTTGGTGACGTGCAGGATATCTCACGGTTGAAGCCCTGCAAGGCTTGGTTTACCAAAGATCCGGCGTTTGACGAAACGGTGCGGCAGTTCCAACCTGACTATGAGCAAGCCGCTGCCGATCACCTCGATCGGTGGATGGACTCACCTCAAGGCTGTTTGGGGCTTGCCCTTCTACTCGATCAGTTTCCAAGGAATCTGTTTCGGGGTCAGCCGCGATCGTTCGCCACCGATCCCAAAGCGCTTTCTGTGGCACAACACGCCATTGCTCAGAGATTCGATCAGCAACTGCTGACCGTTCAGCGCCAGTTTCTCTACTTTCCCTTAGAGCACAGCGAAAACTTAGAGCATCAGCATCAGGCGGTGACTCTCTTTCATCAGTTCAGCGACGATGCCGATTTGCGTGACACCTACGATTTTGCCCTGCGACATCAAGCCATCATCCAGCAGTTCGGACGCTTTCCCCATCGCAATCAGATTCTTGGACGCACTTCCACGCCCGAAGAAGCCAAATTTCTCACCCAGCCAGGCTCATCTTTTTAACCCCTAAAACCGATGAATATGTCACTCCCGATTGTCCCAACCGCAGACCAGATTGCTCAGACTCGACACGCGATCGACACCTATATTCAGACTGTGGATGCTAACCCCGATCGCCGGGTGGGGGCATATCCCTATTATCTGTTTCACGAGCCAGGAGAAGCAATTCAGGGCACGGTGATGCTCTTTCACGGCTTTAGCGCCAAGCCCCATCAGATGTGGAGACTTGCGGATTATCTGTTTCGCAATGGGTTTAACGTTTATCAGCCTTCGATCGCAGGGCACACCCTGATCAATCCGGCTAAAAACTGGTGTCAGGTTGATCTCAAGCCGCAATATGCAGAGCCGCTCAAGAAAAAAGTCCAGGAAGACCCAATTTTAAGCAATTACTTTAAGAATTTGGCAGACAATCCAAATAGCTTTTCTCGCCCCGACTCAGTGCAGCAAATGGCGCTGATCGCCCGTTTAATGACTCTTGAACCGCGCTTACCAGACATTGTGAAGTCTCTAGAGACGACTGACGACCCTGACTTTGACAAATATTTCATTTCGTCGCACGATCGCTATCTCACAGACGCTGAATCGCGATTAACCGAATTGGATGCGATGCCCGGTGACCTCTACACCGTTGGACTGTCAGTCGGTGGCGCGGTCGCGGTCGCATTGGCATCGGCTCGACCCGATCGAGTCCAGCGAGTGGTAGCATATGCTCCGTTGCTCAAAATCTATGGCGAAGAGCGCAGACAATATGTGAATTTGGCAGGTCCGCTTGACATCAGCGAGTCAGGTTGGGATGCCAATCTGCGGTTTCCCGTCGGGGCGTTGACTGCCGTCGATCGCTTTGGCAGCAGCGTCGTTTTAAGCGAGAAAAGTATTCAGGTGCTGAAAGAGGTGCCTACATTTTTAGTGCTGACTGAAAACGAAGATGCGGCAGATATCCAAACCAATAAAGATTTCTATCAGCAGATCGGCGGCGATGATCACGGCAACGCCTTCTACCTTTATGAAGCACAAGATCTCGTGCCTCACCCGATGATTGACCCGACTGAAGTAAGCCAGAACATGAGTAACCGCTTTTGGCAAAGCCTCTATCAAGAGACGTTTCGCTTCTTGACGACAGGCAGAGCAAGCGCGGTTAACCTCAAAAGCCTAGAGCAAGATGCAGATCTTCCGATCGTTCCGTCTGTTTAAGACTACAGATTTCTGAATCTAGTAGAGACTCTATGGAACGCCTCTACTAGATTCAATCTTCTACAACGTCCCGTATCCTCGCCAAACGCCCACCAGCACGCCTTGAACATCTACTTGAGCCGCCGGAACTTCGGTGACAGGGTAAAGTTCTCGATTGGGGTTGCCGGGTTGCAGAATCACCTTGCTGCCTTTTCGCTGGAAATATTTGAGGGTTGTTTTGCCTTCGACTCGCGCCGCGACGATCGCGTTGTTCTTCAAAATCTTTGGGTCGGGCACGGGCTGCATAATCACGACATCGCCATCATCGATCAGCGCGTCAATCATGCTGTGTCCTCGGACTTTTAAAGCAAAATGCTGGGGTTTAAGCAACAGGGTAGAGAGATCGAGATGCTCAACTTCAGTATCAGAAAAGGTTTCAACCAGACTGGTTGCCGCGATCGCGCCCAAAATCGGCACTCCTTTGGGTTCTGGGTGCAGGAGCCGAATCGTGCGAGCCTGTCCTTCTGTCCAAGAGATGTAGCCTTTGTTTCGCAGATGCTCTAGTCGGCTCTGGACGGGGGCTGGCGACTTGAGATTCATCGCTGCCATCATCTGTCGAATCGAGGGAGAATGCTGATGTTGATGAATGTATTCAGCTAACCAGTCGTAGAGTTGCCGTTGGGCTTCAGTGAGTGATTCCAGCATAATATAGTACAAATTACAGAACTTTTAGAACATTTGTATCACGTATTAGTACAATCGTCCAGTGATTTAAGCAAAATATTTTCAAGAACACTTGTATCATTAACTCTAACATTTGTCTTGTGCTCAAAAAAAGATTGCGATCGTTCTCAGTGCAGTTCGTTTGCAATAATAAGTGTGTTGATAAAACGCTGTTCTAGATCGGTGACTTATGACTGCTGTTGAAACCACTCCTCGTCTCGCCTCTCGCGTTGTGAATGGCATTCTCGCCATTAAACCGCTCTTTAATTTGGCGAAATATCAAGCGCGTCAAATGATGATTAAGCGGGCAGAATCGATCGGCGTGAACTGGCTTCAGGATGCAGAAAAGCTGCGATCGCGAGATTGGACGATCGAATTTAATCGGGTCAACAATCCTGATTTAGTCTATCCCGATTATTATCTGCGTCCCTTCCACGCCTACAACGAAGGAAATCTCGGCTGGGAGCCTGCTGCTGAAGTCGAAGTTGCCGCTCACGCCGTTCATGCCCGAATTTGGAAAGATGCGGGAGCAGCAGGCGATTCTCGACTCCGACAAAGCTATCATGACGTGTTGAAAGCTCAACTGCTTACAGCCCCGGATGATATTGTGGACTTGGGCTGTAGCGTTGGCATGAGCACCTTTGCGCTACAAAAGACGTTTCCCAACGCCAAGATTACCGGAGCCGATTTGTCGCCCTATTTTTTGGCGGTTGCCGACTACCAAACCCAACACTCAGACCAAAACTCGCCGACTTGGGTTCACGCCGCTGCTGAATCGACAGGTTTGCCGTCTGCCTCATTTGATTTAGTGTCGGCGTGTTTGATGTTTCACGAGTTGCCGAGAGGGGCAGCGATCGAGATTTTGCAGGAGGCAAAGCGATTACTGCGTCCCGGCGGACATCTGGCAATCATGGATATGAATCCTAAATCCGAAATTTATGCCAAGATGCCGCCCTACATTTTGACGCTGCTCAAAAGCACTGAGCCGTATATGGATGATTACTTTTCGTTCGATTTAGAAGGGGCGATCGTTCAAGCAGGGTTCACTCAGCCGACTCTAGTGGGTAACACTCCACGTCACCGCACGATCGTCGCTCAAGCGAAATAACAGGGCCGATAAAATATCCGCCGTGCACAACCAGTGCGCGACTTTCCTAAAACGTCGGCAAAGACTGCCCTCACCCTAGCCCTCTCCTGCGGGAGAGGGAACCGGAACTTTCCCAAAGCCCTTCTCCACCGGGAACTGTCCGAAAGCCCTTCTCCCTGGGGAGAAGGGTTGGGATGAGGGCAGTCTTTGCACGTCGCGCCACATAATTTTTGATGATTTTAAACGATCGCCATTTTCGGTTCGCGCATCATCATCGCGATCGCATCTGACACACCCGCCCCGTAAACCTCACAGGAATTGTTGGGACTTTCGATCAGTTTGACTTTATAAAGCTGTGCGCCAATGTCACGAATGGGATTTTCCAGCAGATCTCGGATGTGAACCGCAATGTTTTCAGCCGTGGGCACGACTTTTTCAAAATAGGGAATATCTTTGTTCAAAAAAGTGTGATCGAATGGTTCAACGACACGATCCTCTATCGCTGTCTCAAATGCTACTAAATCCGCTAACATTCCCGTTTGGGGATCGATTTCACCTTTAATCGTCACTTCTAGATGATAGTTGTGACCATGACCATTCGGACGGGCACACTTGCCATAAATCTCGCAGTTCTTCTCAAAGCTGAGGTCAGGGCGAGCCAGACGATGAGCCGCGCTGAAATGTGTACTGACGGTGAGAAAAGCTTCCATAGAATTTCCTTGGTAATCAGCCCAGAGTTCGGGGTGTTCATAGAGGCGAATGTTGACGATCGGCAGATGAGATTCGAGGCGTTGCCAAATCACCCGTGCGATATTCTCGGTCGTGGGAAGAGCCTGCTGAAAGTCTGCCCACGCCTCGTTGAGAAACGAAAAATCAAGCTGGCTAGTGACTTCTTTTTTGATGACGTGCTTGACATCCGACAAGTTAAGCACCATGCCATATTCGTCTAAGTCACCCAACATCGAGACATAGAGAACATAGTTGTGTCCGTGCCCCATCGGGCGAGCGCAGGCACCAAACCGCTCAACGTTTTCGGCTTCGCTCAGTTGGGGCAGCCAATAGCGATGACTAGCCGAGAATTGAGCACGGCGATCGATGATGCATTTCATAAATTGGTTAGGGAAGATTGTAGGTATTAAGTTTCATAAACTTACACTTTCTTTAGGATACCGAATTGAATCAAAGATTTCAGAGTCGCTGAGTTTCATAGCGTTTCTTGTTTTAGTGAGGTATCGTCATCCCCCAGCCTTCTCCATACGGTCTGCCTCACTTCTCTGGATAGTTTTCCACACCAGACATCTAGGGCATAATCAAACACAATTAAACCTGAAGGCTAAGGAAACACCTATGAAAGTTCCATTTTACGACTGGTATCGCAACCTCATCCGCAACTCAAAATATCGCTGGGTCATTATTGTCGGCACGCTGCTTTATCTGATCAGCCCGATCGACCTGTTACCCGACTTCATTCCTCTGATCGGACAGATTGATGATGGCATCGTTGTCACCCTGCTGGTTGCCGAATTATCTGGAATGTTGCTCGATCGAGTCAAAGCTCAGAAAAACAAAAATGTAGCGGCAGATACAACGGTGGCATCGGCTGAGACGGTGGATGTGAATGCAACGTCAGTTAGGTAACCTGAACAGTCAATTTGAAAGTGGTTTGTGATTAGCAGAACGTCTGATTATGAGCCACTTTTTAATGTACGATCAAGCGAAAATTCAGACTCATTCAAATGTTACAGAACGTTCTATTGACGAGAGCGTATCTGAGTCGTGTGTTAGGCTTAGTTCAGCAAAGATTATTTTCGGCTGTGTAATTCGTTCTCACAAGCGTTTCTCCGAATCTAACTCGCTACAACTTCTGATTCTGGAGATATTTTATGTCGATTTACGTAGGCAACCTGTCTTATGAAGTCACTCAGGATGACTTAACACAGACATTTGCAGAGTATGGCAGCGTTAAGCGCGTTCAGTTGCCAACAGATCGGGAAACAGGTCGGTTACGCGGATTTGCCTTTGTCGAAATGGGAACCGATGCAGAAGAAACCGCTGCGATCGAAGCATTAGACGGTGCTGAATGGATGGGTCGTGACCTCAAAGTCAATAAAGCAAAGCCCCGTGAAGAAAGAGGTTCGTCAGGTGGCGGTGGCGGCGGCGGCGGTTGGTCAAATCAAAATCGCGGTTCACGCCGTTATTAATTGACAAGAGCCGTTCGCTCTTAACTCTTGAGGGCAGACGAGATAGTCTGCCCTTTTTGTTAGAACATCAAAATCTGCCGTCCTACATTCCTCAAAAAACATGAATACGAAAGAGTTCTTGAGCCGATATGCGGCAGGGCAGAGAGACTTTAGAAATCTTAATCTGATGGCAGCTAATCTGAGAAACATCAATCTCAGCGGCGTTAATCTCAGCGGTGCTAACTTAACAAAGGCAAATCTGACCAGAACTAATTTAAGCCATGCCAACTTGAGCGACGCGATTTTGACAGGAGCGGTCTTAACCCAAACCAATCTGACCAAAGCAAATTTGCTTAACGCTGACTTAAGCCAGACCAGCTTGGCAGATGCAGAGATTGGTCAGGCTCGTGTCAGAACGACGATCGCCGCCGAAGCCGCAAATATGGTTCGTCAAACGCCGACCGTCCCAGATTCGGTTTAGGGGCTACAAGTCTTAGCTGAGGTCAGTCACAAAAGCTTTTCTCACACTACAGTATTGAGAAGCTCGCAGTGCGCCAGCTACGTTTAGTGTGACCTCAGATGACTCTGTGAAGCCAACTTTCACCCAATGCTGCAAGCGTCTTAGACAACCATTGTAGTGGCAAGTTTGGTGAATGAGGGTTTGAAAGCGTTTGCTCGTCGCCAACCTGACGTTTGAGATTTAGACTTTAATCAGACGATCGCAATGGGCTTTTGGAAGTTCTTAGGGCGATCATCTCAATATCTGCCATCACCAGTTTAAGCAGATTGTCGAGTTAAATATTCAACAACGATTTGTAGGGACGTTCTCATTAGAGCGTCCCTTTGCGTTTTATAAACTAAACGTTGAATCGGAACAGCATTACATCGCCTTCCTGAACGACATATTCCTTTCCTTCACTGCGAACTAAGCCTTTCTCCTTGGCAGCGCCCATCGATCCAGTGGTGGTTAGATCTTTATAAGCCACAGTCTCAGCGCGAATGAACCCCCGCTCAAAATCAGTATGGATGACCCCTGCCGCTTGAGGAGCCGTCATTCCAGCGTGGATTGTCCAGGCACGGGTTTCTTTCGGTCCAGTCGTGAAGTAGGTTCGCAGCCCCAAAAGCTCATAGGTAGCGCGAATCAGAGATTTTAAGCCGCCTTCTTCAACGCCGAGAGAGGCAAGAAAATCTAACCGATCGTCCTCACTCAGCTCGACTAATTCGGCTTCGACTTGGGCTGAGACGACCACGACTTGAGCTTTTTCCTGCTCTGCCAGGTTTCGCACTTGTTCGACAAAGGCGTTTCCAGTTGCCAAGTCATCTTCTGCTACGTTAGCGGCAAAGATAATCGGCTTGCGGGTGAGCAGCCCTAACGGTTTGAGCAAGAGTTCTTCTTCTTCGGTGAGCGTGACTTGACGAGCAGGCTGACCCGCGTTTAGCACCGGGATGAGTTTTTCTAGAGCAGTCACTTCGACTTGCGCTTCTTTGCTGGTGCGAGACTGTTTGCGGGCACGATCGACGCGTTTTTCAATCTGTCCCAAATCTGCAAGGATCAGTTCTAAGTTAATCACCTCAATGTCGCTGACGGGATCGACCGCCCCAGAGACGTGAATGATATCGTCATCTTCAAAACAGCGCACGACATGGACGATCGCATCTACTTCGCGAATGTTGGCTAAGAATTGGTTGCCCAACCCTTCACCTTTGCTGGCACCTTTGACTAAGCCAGCGATATCGACAAACTCGACGCGGGCAGGCAAAATATCGATCGAGCTAGAAATCGTGGCTAATGCCTTGAGACGCTCATCGGGCACTGAGACGATGCCGACATTTGGCTCGATCGTGCAAAAGGGAAAGTTGGCGGCAGTTGCCTTCGCATTGGCAACAAGCGCATTAAATAAAGTCGATTTTCCAACGTTGGGAAGTCCAACAATCCCGGCTGTTAGCATGTTGAGTTATGAGGGTAAGCGAGAAAACGGTTATACGGGTTCTGGAATAGTCTGAGGAATCGGTGCAGGAACGGGTTCGGGCACAGGGCTAGGAATTGGCTCAGGCACAGGACTAGGAATCGGTTCGGGAACGGGACTAGGAATCGGCTCGGGAACGGGACTCGGCACAGGTTGAGGAAACGGAGGTTCGGGAGTGGGGTAGACCATAGAATATCCTAACGAATAATTTGACCTTCCCAACGTAGATGACACCTTTAGATATTTCATCTTCCCAAATGGCGACTCCGTTGCTTGACGTTTTAGAGACTTGCGCTCACAGCTCAAATGCTGCTTTTTATACGCCTGGACATAAGCGAGGGCAGGGAACACCAGGGATTCTATCCGATTTGTTTGGGGCGAAGGTGTGGCGATCGGATCTCCCAGAATTGCCCGAACTCGATAATTTATTTGCTCCTCAAACGGCGATCAAAGCGGCTCAAGATCTGGCAGCAGAGGCATTTGGTGCCGATCAAACCTGGTTTTTGGTCAACGGCTCAACCTGCGGAGTCATCGCCTCAATTTTGGCAGTCTGCGAACCGGGAGACAAAATCATTTTGCCGCGCAACGTGCATCAATCTGCCATTTCAGGACTGATTTTGTCGGGTGCCGTTCCAGTCTTCGTCAATCCTGAGTATGATGCTGACCGACAGATAGCGCATAGCGTGACTCCTCAAGCCGTTGAAGAGGCTCTCAGACAGCACCCGGACAGCAAAGCGGTGATGATAGTCTACCCAACTTATTATGGAGTTTGCGGGAATGTGAGGGCGATCGCTGACCTTGCCCACCAGTACGACATTCCTCTGCTAGTCGATGAAGCGCACGGTGCTCATTTTGCCTTTCATCCTGACTTGCCCGACTCTGCGCTGTCGGCGGGGGCTGATTTGACGGTGCAATCGATTCACAAAACTCTGTCTGCGATGACTCAAGCCGCGATGCTGCACTGTCAGGGCAACCGAATTGAGCACGATCGCGTCAGCAAAGCGCTCCAGCTTGTTCAATCCACAAGCCCAAGCTATCTGCTGTTGGCATCGCTGGATGCGGCGCGTCAGCAAATGGCAACGCAAGGAGCGGCACTGATGGAGCAGACGCTGCGATTGGCGGATCAGGCACGATCGCGCATCAACCAAATCCCCAATCTCTCGACGCTCAACCCTGAGCAGTCTCCTGGATGTTGGGCATTCGATCGCACCCGTCTCACCGTCACCGTTTCTGAGCTAGGGATCGACGGCTTCACCGCAGATGAGATTCTGCACCAAACGCTAGGCGTAACGGCTGAGTTACCGTCCTTGCAGCATTTGACCTTCATCACCAGTTTAGGAAACACTCAAGCGGATATCGATCGATTAGTGCAAGCCTTCGCAATTCTCGCAAAAGAATCCAGACCAGTAATTCCGCAATTCAGACAATTTGAATGCCTCACGCCTCAGTCGCTCCTCACGCCTCGTCAAGCTTTCTTCGCACCTAGCGAAACTCTTCCGATCGCTCAAACTGTCAATCGCATCAGCGCCGAGCTAGTCTGCCCCTATCCTCCTGGAATCCCCGTTTTGCTGCCCGGAGAGCAGATCACAGAGGATGCGATCGCCAATCTGCAACAAATTCTCGCGGCTGGTGGCATGATTAGCGGCTGTGCAGACTCCACTTTAGAAACGCTGCAAGTCATCAAACGCGCCTGAGGATTCCAGCATCGCCGAATCTAGGTAGGAATCGCGGCGTTGCTGAATGCAGATATGAAATGCCCTCCTCACGAAGTGGGGCAAGCCCTCGCCAACCCTTCTCCCTAGGGAGAAGGGAGCCAGAATTCCTGTCCCCTCTCCATTAGGGAGAGGGCTAGGGTGAGGGTAGAATCTGTGCTCCATAGATCGATTCAGCAATGCCGGAATTGCCTCAACTGCCTTTGGCGTAGTTCATCGGCAGATCAATAAGCTCGATCGAGAGATTCGTGAACGACTCTAAAAGACTCATCAACGACTTCCAGAGACTCATCAACGACTTCTAAAGACTCGTGGACAGCTCCCAGAGACTCGTGAACAACTCCCAGAGACTCGTGAACGACTCCCAGAAACTCATCAACGACTTTTAGAGACTCAGAAACAACTCACAGAAACTCATGAACGACTCCCAGAAACTCATCAACGACTCTTAGAGACTCTCGAACGACTTCGAGGAGGTGAGTCAGTTACTATTTCATCTCCTCGAAGAATCTCCGTGGAATTTGGGTTACGCTAGGAGCGACTCCCAGGCAGTTGTACCCGCACTCGATGCACAATTCAGCCACGCCAGAATTCCTCGCTGCGTCGTCTGTGAGTGTCAGCTTCGCTCAACCCACGATCGACCCATTGAGAACTAAGCAAAGTCGAAGCCCGATCGAGTGAACCGCGAGTCTATTAACGTGAACTCGACGAATTCGCGTCAGAATTAGGATGAACTCATCACTCTCCATTCCTCCCGCTTATGCCGTCTCCTCTCTGGTCTTACGTGACTCCCGGCATTCCCGACGACTTGTTTGAGAGTTTGCCCGGAATTCCGATGAGTCAGCGAGAAGTTCGGTTATTGCTGCTTTCTCATCTGCGGCTAAAAAGCGATTCGGTGCTATGGGACATCGGCGCAGGGACTGGGACGATTCCCGTTGAGGCAGGCTTACTGTGTCCGGGAGGACGAATAATTGCGATCGAGCGCGATGAAGAAGTCGCCAGTTTGATTCGTCGCAACTGCGATCGCTTTGGAGTCAAAAACGTCGAAATCATTGAGGGCAGTGCCCCAGACTGTCTGAAGGGATTAGCGCCTCGCCCCGATCGGGTTTGCATCGAAGGCGGACGATCGGTGAAAGCCATCCTCAAAGAAGTCTGGCAACACCTGCAACCTCAGGGGCGAGTGGTGGCAACGGCTACCAGTTTAGAAACGCTCTATCAAATTTCAGAGAGTCTTGCCGAGCTTCAAGCCCGTAATATTGAAGTGGTGCAATCTGCCGTCAACCGTCTTGAGACACGCGGCACCAATCAAATTTTTGCGGCAGTCGATCCGATTTTTGTGTTGAGCGGCGAAAAGCTCTGACCCAAAAATCCTTCACCCGCCGCCCGTTCTCCGTTAAAGTGTTGCAAAGCACGGCTTAACTTTCTTAACCTTTGCCTGACGCGATCGAGGGCTGAGAAGACGCATTTCTAAACCGCTCCACTGAGTCATCTTCATCCAATATTAGTGCTATGCCTTGGTCTCGAATCGGTAGTGGAATTGTCGCGATCGCCCTTGCGCTAGGCATGATGTTGCTGGGCGGATGGTACTTTACGGCTGGTTTTTGCATCATTGTCTACCTGGGGCAGATGGAATATTTTCAGCTTGCCCGCGCTAAAGGGTTTGCCCCAGCCGGGAAAACAACGCTGGTAGTGAGTCAAATTCTGTTAGTGGTGTCTAACATTTCGCCCCCGATGGCAGATGCGATTTTTCCCGTCGCCGGGACGTTCATCTGTTTTTATCTGCTGTTTCAGCCCAAATTTGCCACGATCGCCGACATCTCGGCTTCGATCATGGGCTTATTTTACGGCGGCTATCTGCCCAGTTATTGGATTCGTCTGCGATTTTTAGGTCAAGCCGAAGTCAGCAATCTGCCCTTCAACGGCTTTTGGACCACTTCCTGGCAAGGCTTAGATCAGCTTCCGATCGGGCTAACCAATACGCTACTAGCCTTTCTCTGCATTTGGGCAGCGGATATTGGCGCTTACACGATCGGACGCTGGATCGGGCGAACTCGGCTCTCAGACATCAGCCCTAAAAAAACGGTTGAAGGTGCCGTGTTTGGGGTGGCGGCGAGTGTCGCGGTTGCCGTTCTTGGCTCGTGGTATCTCGACTGGTCAGGGTGGCCGATCGCCGGAGTTGCCCTCGGTCTGCTGATCGGCGTTGCCAGTCTGCTGGGCGATTTAACCGAGTCGATGATGAAGCGCGATGCCGGAGTCAAAGATTCGGGACAGCTAATTCCGGGTCATGGGGGAATTCTCGATCGGGCAGACAGCTATGTGTTTACGGCTCCGCTTGTCTATTACTTTGTGACGCTCGTACTGCCGTTATTGCCCAAATAATTAAGAGACCTCTTGCAAAAGTCCCTGCCCCTCACCCTAAATCCCTCTCCCAAGCTTGGGAGAGGGACTTTGAAATCTGGCTCCCCTTCTCCCAGCTTGGGAGAAGGGGTTGGGGGATGAGGGCAGCTTCGGACTGCAAGAAGTTTAAGGACTCACCAACAGCTTGGCATGACAGGTAATCTGTCCCAGTTCTAAATTGAGTCGCTCAATCTGGGTATCTGCTCCCAGGTCAAACGTGTAGCCGTTGAGGTCGCTCAAGGGCAAGCCGCGCTTGGCGGTGGCGTGGGGCAGCCACTGAGGATTGACCAGCCTTAGCTCGTGAGGGCTGGCTAACTCAAACCCAGTTCGGATAGCGATCGCCGTTGCATCACCAGTTACTGAAATCAGCGACGCACTTAATGTCACTAAACCCTCATCTAATATGATTTGAAGATGTTGTAAATTCAGCCGGGGATCGGATTCCGACGGCAATTCGCCCAGGTCGCTCGCGCTCAAGAGCGTCAACAAAAACTCGGTTACGCCATTTGCCAGCAAAGGCGCTGTGAGAGACGCGTTCAGGTCAGCTTGTTGCAGCAGAACCGTTCCCTCGACGCGAATCGGTTCTAGCACTCGTAGCGGCTTTCCTCTCAAGACTTGCCCCAAATTGATGCGAATATTTTGCCCAATCACTCGAACCTGGCTCAGGTGCAGCCCTTGATAGACCGCTTTTCGCGCAGAAATTCTGACCTGCGGAATGCAGCCTGACAGAATCTGACGATCGCCCGCTTCAATTTCAACCTCCAGATCTTCGATGTGCTCGACTTGCGATCGTAGCCATAATCCCACAGCCGGGGCTAATCCCTTACGGATCAAACCGTGTTTTGACGAGCGATCGGGCTGGCTTTCTCGCGTCTCAGCATCGCTATCCCAGACATCAGACTTAGAGGAATTCATACACACCGAAAATCGGACTTTACAGCAGTTTACAGGAAACGATCGAGTTCCTGATTATTCGTCCCATACGCTCAAGTCAAGAAAAAATGACATTTAGATTTCTCTTGGGATCCTTGTACTCTAAACCTCGAATCACTCGATCCCCGACTTAAATAAATGTTACAGTTTCCTGACATTGCGATCCCCGAATTGCCTGTAGCTCCGTTGATCGTCCATAAATTCAACCGTTTCAATCCTTGACCAAGAGATGTCCTTTCTGCAACATTCAGAAGGACAAGCGATCCCCCATTGTTAACAACGAACTTAAACAATTTCGCTATTCAGAAAGAATCCGTCTGCATAATTGGAGCTTGTTTTTATGGCAACCGAACGTCCTCCGTTAGACGAAATGACTCTCCGGCAACTGCGCCGCGTCGCCAGTGAATGTGGTGTGTCTCGCTATAGCCGGATGCGAAAAGACCAGCTTCTGGCAGCGATCGAAGTAATTCAGCACAACCGACTCTCAGCCACTCAACCCCGCAAACCTGAGGCACAAGAAGAAGTGGAAGCAGCAAAATTTGATGTTGGGCAGAGCGATCTGACGGGTAGCGTGTTGGCAGCAGTAGACGCAGACCTTGCTGAACTTCCCGAAGGCTATGGTGAGAGCCGCGTTGTGATTATGCCGCGCGATCCCCAATGGGCATATACCTATTGGGATGTGCCCAACGAGCACAAAGAAGATTTGCGTCGTCAAGGAGGGCAACAGTTAGCGCTGCGCCTCTATGATGTGACCGACATCAGCATCGACTATCAAAGTCCCCACAGCGTTCAAGAATATCCCTGCGATGAGCTGGCGCGGGAATGGTATTTGCCGATCCCCGTCAGCGATCGTGACTACACGGTTGACATGGGCTATCGATGTGCAGATGGTCGCTGGCTCATGTTGGCACGGTCTGCCCCGGTTCGCGTTCCTCCTGTCTACCCGTCCGACTGGGTCGAAGATCACTTCGTCACCGTTCCGTGGGAAGAAGACTTGTGCGGTCAAACCGTTTTGGAATTGGTTCCTCTCAGTCAGCACATGGCAATGACAACAACTGCTCTCAACGGCGGCATGGACAACCCCACTTACGATCGAGTCTTTGGCATAGCAGAAACCGCCGAGGCACAGCGCATCGCGGGTTCTCTCTATGGCTCAATGCAGCAAGCCCCAATTCACGAAGAAGCGATTAGCTCTTATGTCTTCCCTTCAGGCGTAGGGCTGTGGGCAGTTCCGACCACTTCGGGCTTAACCATGTCAGGAGTCAGCTTCGGCGCGTCGGCACCTCCTATTCGTCCGCGTCAGTTTTGGTTAGTGGCAGATGCCGAACTGATTGTCTACGGCGCAACCGAACCCGATGCCACCGTGACGATCGGAGGGCAACCCATTAAGCTCAATTCCGATGGCACCTTCCGCTTTCAGATGTCGTTCCAAGATGGGGTGATTGACTACCCAATCATGGCGGTGGCAGTTGATGGCGAACAGACTCGCGAAGTCCACCTGAAGTTTGAGCGCGAAACTCCCAGCCGCCGCACCAACACCAAAGAAGAAGCTGTTCAAGAGTGGCTGGTTTAATCGTTTCATCCCAATAATCTCCCTAGTTTCTCCCTCGATCGCCTGTCGATCGGGGGATTTTTTTCAGACCTGCTCAGGGTGTAGGGTGGAAGAGAGATACTTTATAGAAACCATGATTACAGAAGAAATCGCCAAGACATTGACTGATTCATTTGGCGCATCGGTTCAGACCTTAGATACTAATTCTTATCAGGTAGAGACTGAATCTTTTCGGCTATTGGTGTTGCTTTCAGACGATCAGTCTTGGCTGAGAGTTTTAGTGCCGATCGCCCCGGTGCAAGAAGCCCAACCCTATCTAGAAGAATTCTTAGAAGCCAACTTCGATACGACTCAAGAAGTTCGCTATGCGCTGCATCAAGACGTGTTGTGGGGAGTCTTTCAGCACGGTTTGGTAGGGTTAACGATCGCTGATTTTACCGCCGCCATTCAACGATTGCTTGCTCTCAACGAACTGGGCATCAACGATGGGTTTAACACTTTTGCTGAAAAGCGAATTCGTCAAATCATTCAAGCTGCAAAACGCCAGGGGCAATCCCTAGAATTGACGATGCAAACCCTCGATCGCTTCTATCAAGAAGGCATGATGGGCGAAATGGAAATGGGAACGCGATCGCGAGAAGAAGTCTTAGCCGCATGGCAACGCCAGTTAGAGCGCCTTTGGTCAGAGGTAGAACCTTGACGAACATGAGAAATTCCACCGAAACGGAAATGAGACGTTCCACCGAAACGTCTCTACGGGGATTGGGTAAATCCACGATCGAGCCACGTTCTAATATTGAACGCGGTACTTGGTAGAAACGTTTCGATGGAACGTCTCCACGCCATCGGGTAAACGCAAAAACTATTGCATTTATAAAATCGACATTAAACAAAAGGGCGATCGCTCTCTTTTGAGAACGATCGCCCCGCTAACGATTCTTAGAAGGGAACATTATATAACGAATGTCCCCAGCGCGCGATTAGTAGTCGAAGTCGCCGCCGCCCATGCCGCCGCCACCCGCAGGTGCGCCGTCTTTAGGCTCAGGCTTGTCAACCACAATGCACTCAGTGGTTAGCACCATGCCCGCGATCGAAGCCGCATTTTGCAACGCAGAACGAGTCACTTTTGCAGGGTCAACAATGCCAGCCTCGAACATATCAACATATTCGTTGGTTGCCGCGTTGAAGCCCACGTTGAACTCTTTCTCACGAACTTTTTCAGCGATGACTGCACCGTTTTGACCTGCGTTTTCAGCGATCCGCTTTAGGGGAGCCGCTAACGCACGTCCGACAATCAGCGCACCTGTGAGTTCTTCACCCTTCAGGTTTTCGTGTGCCCACTTCTCTAATTCGGGAGACAGGTGAGCCAAGGTCGTGCCACCACCCGGAACGATGCCTTCTTCAACGGCGGCTTTGGTTGCGTTGATCGCATCCTCTAGGCGCAGTTTGCGATCCTTCATTTCGGTTTCGGTTGCTGCGCCGACTTTGACGACTGCAACGCCCCCCGCGAGTTTAGCAAGACGCTCTTGCAGCTTTTCTTTGTCGTAAGAAGACTCGGTTTCGTCCATTTGACGACGGATTTGCTCAACGCGAGACTTGACCTGAGACTCGTTGCCTTCAGCCACAATCGTGGTGCTGTCTTTGGTGATCGTGATGCGACGTGCTTGACCCAGCATTTCAAGCTTGACAGCATCAAGCTTGAGACCTGCATCTTCGGTGATCAGTTGTCCACCCGTCAGCACTGCGATGTCTTCAAGCATGGCTTTACGACGATCGCCAAAGCCAGGAGCCTTGACTGCTGCCACGTTGAGAACGCCGCGCAGACGGTTCACAACCAACGTTGCAAGCGCTTCTTTCTCAATATCTTCTGCGATGATCACAAACGGACGACCTGCACGAGCCACTTGCTCTAGCACGGGCACGAGGTCTTGCACCAAGTTGATTTTCTTATCGGTGATCAAGATGTAGGGGGTTTCAAACACCGCTTCCATGCGTTCCATGTCGGTCGCAAAGTAAGGCGAGATGTAGCCTTTGTCAAAGCGCATCCCTTCAGTGATTTCCAGCTCGGTGGTCATCGACTTGCCTTCTTCAAGAGAGATGACTCCCTCTTTGCCGACTTTATCCATCGCGTTGGCGATCATTTGACCGACTTCATCATCGTTACCCGCAGAGATAGCGGCAACTTGCGCGATCGATTTAGAATCTTCAACCGGACGGGCGTGTGCCGCAATCTTTTCGACTAAGAAACCGATGCCTTTGTCGATGCCGCGCTTGAGGGCGATCGCGTTTGCACCTGCGGCAACGTTTTTCAAACCTTCTTTGACCATCGCGTGAGCCAAGACGGTTGCCGTGGTGGTGCCGTCTCCAGCCGCGTCATTGGTTCTAGATGCCGCTTGACGAATTAGGGCAACGCCAGTGTTTTCGACGTGGTCTTCGAGTTCGATCTCTTTTGCGATCGTCACGCCATCATTGACGATTTGGGGTGCGCCAAACTTCTTCTCTAGCACCACGTTGCGACCTTTAGGACCGAGGGTGACTGCCACCGCTTCAGCCAAAATATCCATGCCGCGCTCTAGAGCACGACGGGCGTTTTCGTTGTAAATAATGCGCTTTGCCATGATGATAATCCAAGGTGTGGGGAAAGGATAAACCGATTGAATTCAGACGTGAGGACTCGACGTGAGACCTACTGAACGATCGCTAAGATGTCTTTCTCAGACAACAAAACATACTCTTCAGAGCCGAGTTTGATGTCGGTGCCTGCATATTTTGAGTAGAGAACTTTGTCACCAATTTTGACTTCTGGGTCTTGACGAGAACCATCGTCGTTGCGCTTGCCAGGTCCGATCGCTGCGATCTCGCCAACTTGGGGCTTTTCTTTTGCGTTGTCGGGCAGAAAGATGCCCCCTGCGGTCTTTTCTTCAGCGGCGCTGACTTTAACAAAGACGCGATCGCCCAAGGGTTGAACTGTGGATACGCTTAGGGATACGGCTGCCATAAAAATTCTCCAAACTATCTAGATGAGGAACAGGAAAAGGATCAGGAAGAAGGATGAGGGAGGAAACCAAAGGGCTGTCACGAATTCTTTTTCGATTTGTCCTGAGAAACTCAATCCTGCTAATCAGTCATGAGGGACAAATCTAATTTGTCCCTCATTCTTCCTTACTGCTTCAGTCTACAAGACTTTGCGCCTGAGTTAGCACTCTCGGCTCCTGAGTGCTAATTTAGCGGAGGTTCGCACTAGATGCAACTTTGTTGGGTGTACGGGTTTCCGAACTGATGTTAATTTTGGTGTTGCTGAATCTGGCTGTGACCCAATGAAGTCGCCCTCACCCTAGCCCTCTCCCGCAGGAGAGGGAACAAGATTTCTAGCGCCCTTCTCCTGCGGGGGAGGGTAATTAATTTTATTCAGCACTGTCCCAGTTTTGTCCAGACTATTGAATTGCGGCAACCAGCTTATCGAGCAACGCATCTCCCTCTCTCGCTAAATAATCTTGAGCGACTCGAATTAGTGCATTCAAATTCTCTGAGTCAGAGCGATCGATGCTATCGAATGCTTTATCTAACGGAGTCTGAAATCGAAAGTATTTTGTCTCGCTTAGAATCTGACGGGCAATGTAGTCTACAGAATCGGCAGAGCCATCAAACAAAACATCAATTAACGGCAACACCCATGCCAAGGCTCCCCACGTTTGGGAGTTTTGCAGACTAATCAAGCGAGTGGGTTCACCCGTGCCAAACGAGGCAACGATGAATTGATCGAGTCCAATTTTGAGCGCGTCGGGCTGAGAGTCATTAATTCTCACCGCCTCAGCGATCGCGCACGCAGTCGGATTATTTGCCACCACACCGCCATCGATCAGCGGCACCCGTCGCCCCTCAATCTCAGTCAAATGAGCCGGAAAATAGACGGGAGCCGATGACGATGCTTTACAAATTTCCCAGATGGGAATGTGATTATATTTTGTGTAGGTGTCGTTTGCGGGGTCATTGGACGTTTTCATCGTTTTAAACACCAATGCCTCGCGACTTTCCAGGTTATAGCTTGTGATCAGCGTCGGCACCTGCAACTCTCCAAATCGCCGATCGCCAAAAACGCCTCTCAACACCGATTCCAATCCTTTTGCATCATAGCGAGGCGCATCAAATCCCTGGCTAAAAAACCGCAACCACCGACTCCACAGTCGGGCAGGTGGGAGCGGAAAATATCTTGAGAGCGATCGCGGTAGAGACTTATGATCGCCTCGGTTCTCATGCCAGATGCCAAGGCGCAAGCGGTCAGTGACCCGGCAGACGTGCCTGCAATCAGATCAAAAAATTGACCGATCGGGGCACCCAGTTTCTGCTCAAGACGGTTTAGCCAAACGGCTGTTACCAAGCCTCGCACTCCACCTCCACTGAGCGCAAGAATTCGATAAGTCTTAGGAGCCACCATGTTATTTTCTCCTGTCTTTCTATCTACCTGAAGTCTACCGCTGCCTTCGCGACTTCGCCTAACTGCAACCCTAGCGGATAAGCTCCTTCTTCTTTAATTTGCTTAATCGCCGCGTCAGAGATTGGCAAATTCATCTTTTTGGAGAGCGATCGCACCACATCTCCCCGATCGATTACGCCTGAGATCGCCCCGGCAGGTGACAACACTGTCACACGAGGAAGCGCTTTCGTTTCCATTAAGTAGATCACATCGACTAAAGACGCTGCTTCTTGAACTGAGGGAATCTCAGACAACGGTTTCACAATGCTGGATAGAGTTTGTGTTTCCCACTGGCTACGCTCGATCGCGTGCAGGGCATCAGCTTCGACCATGCCGCGATAGCGCCCATCGGATGCCGCAAAATAAATCGGGGCACGAGTCGCACTCAGCAAATAATCGTCGGCAAACTGACGCAGCGTTAATTTAGCCTCCACCACTCGAAACTCACGGGTCATCGCGTCGTCAGCTTTGAGGTTGAGAAGAACTTCTTGCAGATCGGTGAGACGATCGTAAGCGGTGGCATTTCGCAAAATAAACCAACCAATTAGCGCCATATAAAGCCCCGTAAAGGTTGGAATCACTCGTCCAAACACGCCCAAAATTCCGAACGCGATCGCTAAACCGCCCAGCGTTTTGCCCGATCTAGCCGCCCAGTGAACGCCTTTTGAGTGACTTCCGGTGATCTTCCAGACGATCGATTTCAAAACCAGTCCACCATCCAGGGGCAACCCCGGAATCAGGTTAAACAGCGTCAAGACTAAATTGATGGCTGCGAGTCGCTGAGTCAGCACCTCCACGGGGCTATTGACCGGGAGAACCACGGTCAGCAGGCTCAACAGGACAAATAGGCTGAGACTGACAAGCGGACCCGCGATCGCGACCTGAAACGCTTTGCCAGGAGTTTTGGGTTCTTGCTCGATCGCTGCAACGCCGCCAAAAAAGAACAGCGTAATCGACTTGACCTGAATGCCCTGTATTTTTGCGACCAAGCTATGACCTAGCTCATGCAGTAGCACGGAGGCAAACAACAGCAATGCCATCAGTAGCCCAGTGCCCCACGCGATCGTCGTTCCCCACTCAGGATGATTTTGCTGAAACACTGAGCCGTCTGACAGGGTAATCAGAGCCAGCACAAAAAACCAAGACGGATCGATTAATAGAGGAATTCCAAATAAGGAACCCGCGCGCCAGCTTGACTGCATGAAAGGTGTCCTAACTCATCGAAGCCCCAAAAATGTAAGGCTCTTCCTCCAGGATAGTTGAGATGGGAGATGTTAACGGGAAGTTTGGGTTCGGTGCCGCGATTTTTGATGGCGGTTCGTCCGATCGTCACCGCAAATAAACAGCAAAGACTCATCGTTAAGCCCACCAGCGGCGACCATTCGATCGTGCGTGCCATCGCCGCAACCCCCAGTAAAGTAGAGTAGATCAAGGATTTTTCTCCTAGTTCTAAATGAACAAGCATAAATGCTCAGTGATTACAGGCTCTTGAGTTCCGAGGTTTGAAGTTTGAGAGGATTCTGATTTAAAACTTAAACTTACTTAAGATCAACGAATGAGTTTACGAATCAAAATTTGCGGCATCACACAGGCAGAGCAGGGACACGCGATCGCTCACCTTGGTGCAACCGCATTGGGGTTTATCTGTGTCGCAAATACGCCTCGCTATGTGTCACCCCAGCAGATTCGCGCCATTGTAGATCGGCTACCGAGAGAGTTGACGACGGGGAAACTCGTCGATCGAGTGGGGGTGTTTCTAAACGCATCGCTGCCAGAAATTTGTGAAACGGTCGCGATCGCCCACCTCAACAGCGTCCAGCTTCACGGCGCTGAGTCACCCGAATTTTGTGACAAACTGCGGAGCGCGCTTCCCGATGTTGAAATCATCAAAGCGTTACGAATTAGGGTTCCTGAAGCATTAAGTCAGGCAGACGTTTATCAAAATTGGGTTGATGCCCTTTTACTTGATGCTTATCATCCCGATCTTCCAGGCGGCACGGGCGAAACGTTGGATTGGTCAAATCTGCAAAGATTCCGCCCCAGTTGTCCCTGGTTTTTAGCAGGCGGACTTAACTCGGACAATATATTGGCTGCGCTACAAATCATCGACCCCGATGGAATTGATCTGTCTAGCGGCGTTGAAAAAGCCCCAGGCGACAAAAACCTGGAGCAAGTTGCAAGGTTATTCGAGCGATTAAACCGTCGCGACAGTTTGTAGTGCCAATTTTATTTTTGAATGCGATCGGTCATGACAAAATCGGGTCGAGACGTTTCGGTGGAACGTCTCGACGACATCGGGTAACCGCGTCATTTTTGAATACGATCGGTTATCGGTAGATCGCAACGTTGGAAAAAAAGACGTTCCGGTGGAACGTCTCTACAGCATTGGGTAAATTCATGATGTTTCGGATGATTTTTACACCGATCGAATAATCATTCTTCTACCAAAAAGAGGGCTGGTGACGAATCAGATTAAGAAACTCTTCACGGGTTTTATGATCTTCTTGAAAAACGCCCACCATCGCACTTGTAACCGTCCAGGAACCTGGCTTTTGCACCCCGCGCATGACCATGCACATGTGACTCGCTTCCATCACAACAGCAACCCCTCTCGGCTCCAAAATCTCTTTCACCGCCTCGGCAATTTGACGAGTTAACCGCTCCTGCACCTGCAAACGGCGCGAATACATCTCGACAATTCGAGCTAGCTTGCTCAACCCCACCACTTTTTGGTTTGGGATATAGGCAACATGCACTCGACCCATAAACGGCAGCATGTGATGCTCACACAAACTAAACGCATTGATATCGCGAACCAGCACCATCTCGTTGTGCCCTTCATCAAAAATGGCACCATTGACGAGATCTTCTAGCGATGTGTCATAGCCACTGGTCAAGAATCGCATCGCCTCCGCCACTCGTTTTGGCGTTTTGAGCAATCCTTCTCGCTCAGGGTCTTCACCCACGCCCAGCAGCATCGTTCGCACTGCCCCCATCATTTCGTCTTGGCTGACCTGAGCAGGACAAGGCACTTTGGCTTCTTGCCCGTTGTGCGTGTTGCGATCGGGTCTCGGCTCCATGCTCTTCGCAGTTTTAGAAGACGAATCAGGCGTGTTAGAACCGTTTGGGGAAGCAATAGTCATAATGAATCCAGATAGTGTGTGAACGAAAGAACAAACCACGCCCATAACCGACTCGCGGCTTAAAAAGCGCCCGCGTTGGGCATTAAAATCAGTTCTTCGACGACGGCTTGATGGGGCACAAGTGTTGCATAGAGAATTGACTGAGCAACCGTTTCGGGAGTCAACATCAGGGAGCGATCGAAGTCAGCGTTTACAGTGTCAGTGTCCCAAATGGGCGTGTTGACCGAGCCAGGAGACACGGTAACTACCCGAACGCCGTTGGCACGCTCCTCTGCCGCCAGCGTTTTTGACAACGCCAATAAACCAAACTTGCTCACGCAATAAGCGCCCCAGTCGGGAAAAGTTTGATGCGCGGCGATCGAGGCAACGTTAATAATCGTCCCGTTCTTTCGCTCACGCATTCCCGGCAACACCCCCTGAATGCACTGCAAAACGCTGGTGACGTTCAGATCTAGGACGCGCTGCCAGTCGGTCAACGACATATCCATTAAAGAGCCTGTATAGCCCATGCCAGCATTGTTGACAAGAATCGTAAGCGGACTAAACTCGGACGCGATCGCCTCAACCTGAGATCGCACGGACTGAACGATCGAGAGGTCGATCGAATAGGTCTGCACCTTGACACCAAACTGACGTGCAGTGTCTGCTACGGCTTCCAACTGAGGTTGAGAGCGGCTCACCAATGCCAGGTGAATTCCAGCTTCAGCAAACGCGAGGGCAGTTGCTTTGCCAATTCCGCTGCTCGCGCCCGTGATTAAAGCGCGTCGTTCTAAATTGAGGGTCATGCAATATTCGGTTAACTCAAAGGTGAGCAGGCGTTCCAGACATCAGCCGCTAATTTCAGACAACCAGTTTACGGAGGAGGCGCAAACCATTGCATGAATCGGGATACGGGAGCACCACAAGACACGAGATATGAACAAAAAACTTTCCGGGCGTTATTCAAGACTGCATTTCTACAGCTATTTGAAAAACTCAGTTGCCACCTCGATCATAATCCTCAATAGCGCTAAACCGTTAGTTCTAGTGAAGACCGATGAACCTAGGGAATTGTAAACAATTATTACGCTTAGATATAGTAACGCAAAAAGAAAGTTTTCTCTCAGCGTCACTCTGTTACTAAGCGGTCACTTCGGCAAACACGCCAATGCTGCGGAACTTTTGATAGCGAAGCTCGCGACGCTGTTGACCCGTCATCTGATCCAACTCGCTCAGATTTCTGAGAAGCGCTTCTTTAAGAATCTCAGCCGCTTTTAGAGGGTCAGAATGGGCACCTCCGATCGGTTCGGTGAGCAGTTCGTCGAGAATTCCTAAGCCTTTCAAGTCGGCAGCGGTGATTTTTAGCGCTTCAGCCGCTTGATGAGCTTTTGACATATCGCGCCAGAGAATCGCAGCACAGGCTTCAGGCGTGGCAACTGTATAGACTGAATGTTCAAACATCATCAAGCGATCGCCCACCCCAATCCCCAACGCTCCGCCAGAGCCGCCTTCGCCAATCACCGTGCAGATAATCGGCACATCAAGCCGAAACATTTCTCGCAGGTTGTAAGCGATCGCTTCGCCTTGTCCAAGTTCTTCGGCACTCAGCCCTGCATAGGCTCCAGGGGTGTCGATAAACGTCAAGATAGGCATTGAGAAGCGGTTGGCGTGTTCCATCAGCCGCATCGCTTTTCGGTATCCGCTTGGCGATGCCATGCCAAAGTTGCGCGTAATGTTGTCTTTGGTGTCGCGCCCCTTTTGTTGCCCCAACATCATCACAGGTCGCCCGTCAAGACGAGCTACGCCGCCTACGACAGCGGGATCATCATAGCCGCCGCGATCGCCGTGCAGCTCCATCCATTCGTCGCTGATGGCTTGGATATAGTCAAACGTGCTGGGTCGTCGAGGATGCCTTGCCACCTGCAATCGCTGGGCTGCCGATAAACTGCTAAAAATCTCTTGACGAAGCTGCACAGCCTTAGCCTCAAGGTGACGAATCTGCTCCGTCACATCTACGTCATTTTCTTCCGCAAGTTCACGAATTTGACCGATGCGAGATTCTAGCTCTGCGAGAGGCTTTTCAAAATCGAGGAGAATGGGTTTGCGATCGAGGGTCGGCATAGCTGAGAATCGCTTTGTGGGGGGTGAATAGAGTTGGGCTGCTCAACAAAAGCGTGAAGGTCTCTAGTATCGCACTCAGGGAAGGGCGTTTTTCGTGCGAAGAGCGGTTAAGCTTCAGCCTACCGATAAACTCAGGAAAATCACAGCCCAATTTTTAATTTAGCTGGTTTTGGAACGGGCAAATTAATTCTAGAAAGGGTAAAGCGATCGGATGAAATCGTAGACGATCGCATTGTTTCTAGACCCAGACTTGGCGTTGCTGTTTTATCAGACACGAAACAAAGGGTTCCTTGATAGCGACCGCCCAACCACTGAATCAACTCAGCAATTTTGGGCGGCGCATATGGATTGGGATAATTTTGTGGGAGAAAGCCCGATCGTCCATTAATTACAGGAACACCTGATTTGATACCAATCCACATCGCAGCCGTTTGTTGAAAGTCAGAGAAGGTATTCGATGAAGGTGGCAAAATATCCTTTGGAGTTGACCATGTTGCATAAAATTGCTGAATGCTTGGCTCAACCGGAAACGTAGTTCTAGACATCGAAATATATGCCACGTTGCAACCGGAACTTATGAGCGTTTGGACTTCAGCTTCGGCGGCAAGAAGAGGACTTTTTTCAAAGCTGGGGAGGTCAAAACTAATTTGTTCTAGAATTCCGGCTAGGCAGATTAGAGTCACGATCGCAATCCGACTTTTTCGAGTCCGAATCATAGTTTTGATAAACGAATCGAAACACACCAATGTGGCAATTATTAGATAAAAATCAATCACTAGCCCAATGCGAGTCACCGATCGAATTGCAGTTGCTCCTGGAATAATCGTGTATACGATTTGCCAAAGTGACCAATCGGCAACGCTCAGAGAAAGGATAAAAAGAATTAGCGCAGTCGTGAGACACACTTTAATCAGTAGCGATCGTTCACAACTAATTGCGTTTGCTTGAAAGCGCAAACAGTAGACAGAGAATCCCGTTAATAGACTGAATATTATCCCGATAAATAGCTGATGCTCCCACGGCATTGGCAGGTCTTCAGGAATTTCAGGTCGGAGAAAATCCCACAGAGTTCCGGCAGGGGGAAAAAACCAGGAAGACAAGCGAGGCAGCATTGTTGCCACTTCTGCAAACGAGCGAACTCCGAAAGTATGACTAACTTTTAGATACGGCAAAAATAGTAAAACTGCGAATAATAACCACACTAAAAAAGTGCCTAAACAAGCCTTCCAATATTGTTTAACGAACTTGAATAAGCGAAGTCTTGAAAACGGGTCAAAGTAAAGGCTGACCGGAATCATTATCAACACGCTGAATAGGAATAGCCAGCCTAAATAAATTCCTGAAAGCACCTGTAGGTAAATGAATAGAGAAAATAGTCCAAGTGATCGGATCATCGGGCGGCGAAAAAAATTCCATAGAAACAGAAACGCGATCGAAGTCCAAAACTGCACGAGTAACTGTTCGTGGTTAAGCTGTCCGATTCTGGGCATCCCAAAAGCGAAGACAAAGCCGCCCAATGCCGAGAGAATTGGATTTACTTTTAACTGACGTAACAGAAAAACTAGAGAGAAAAAATTCAGAATCGTAACGGCGATCGTCCAAACTTGAAAGGATGTCTCAGGGGAATTAAAGAGTCTAAATAGCCAGTAGAGCGGACTGGTTCCTAGCAGATTTTCTGTCAGCGCGATCGTATTTTTTAGGGGATAGAAAAAGGTCGCTGACCAAAAATCTTTTGGGTAATTTGGGTTAAAAATAAACTGAAAAGAATGCTCTAAAATGTAATTATTTAATCGGCTGTCGGCAGGATAGCTTTGCATTCTAGAAAACCCACTAAAAATCGTGGGATGGAACATAGCTAGAGTTCCGATCGAGCAAACAATTAAATAAAAACCAGCAGAAAGTAGGAAGCTGAAGTTCATTACAGGTAAAACCCGATCAGCAATCTAATATAGCCCACCAGTCTACAGAGAGCCGCAAAAATGAAAACAGATGGATCTACTTACCCGTTTGCGTGACTAATGCCCGTTCATCGTGATTTTTTCTTTATTGACCTGATAGTTTTCAGTAATTCGTCGTTCGGGGTCAACACCGCTAAAGGTGGGCGGAAGCCAGACGCGCACGATGAGCAACACTGCCATCACTAGCAAAAACGCACAGGTCGCCAATACTTGAGTCCATTCGACTTCTAAGACTCCACGCACGATCACTTCTCGCAACACAGAGACGATCGCTACTTCGACCGCAACACCGATCGAGACTCGCTGTTCTTGCAGATAAATAATCAGCAGTCGAAATAGCTCAACCAAAATCAGCGAAAACAAAATGTCTGCGGTGACTTCTCGAAAGTTGAGAGGAGGCAGCAGAGAAATAAACATCTCTCTAAGCTGAATCACCATGACGCAAAACAGTCCGATGCACAGCGAGATGACAATTCCATCCTGAACGGTTTCTAACGCTCGAACCAGATGGCTCCGGTTCAGCGTCTTGATCCAGGAAGGTGATGAATTTGAATTCTGCATAAGAGAAAAGTCTCGATCTCTGGACATCTCTATTTAACGATGAGATCAACTTATTGCACAAGACCTAAGTCATCAGTCTATTTGATAGTTTCTATCGACAGAGAGTATTTATGACTGATTAATATCTTCTTCGCCTCGAAGATGCCCTGACCTAAACAACCGCGATTTGCACCCATTTGATTTTTGAACGCGACCCGATCGTCGATCGTCGCAAAATTGCTGTAGAGACGTTTCGGTGAACCGTCTCCACGCCATCGGGTAACCGCACAATTTTTGAATGCGATCCATCATCGGTCATGGCAAAATCGGCAAGACGTTCCACCGGAACGTCTCTACAGCGTTGGGTAGATTTGTTATTTGCCGTATTCAAAATGAAATTGGCATGATGCTCTTGGCGTAGATTGAATATAAAAATGGGGCAGACATTTTTGCCCACCCCGTATAACTAATTCTGCTTGGAACCCTCTAAATCATTTCAGAAGCGGTCTCAACCTGCGCTTGCGCCTGCGGCTGGAACTGGAACAGCGAGTACACAACGTCTCGACGGATGTTGATCATCATTTCCAAGAACAGTTCATAGCCTTCGCTCTTATATTCGATCAGCGGATCTTTCTGTCCATAGCCCCGCAGACCAACCGACTCACGCAGCGCATCCATTTGCTGAAGGTGTTCCCTCCAAAGCGTATCAATGCGGTTGAGAATGAAGAAGCGTTCGGCTTGACGCATTAAGCCAGGTTGGAGTTGGTCGACCTCGGCTTCCTTCAAGTCGTAAGCAATTCGTGCCTGTTCATGCAGGAAGGTTTTGATTTCTCCGATCGTCATGTCTTCTAACTGATTTGGCTCCAGGTCAGCCAGCAGATAGACAAACTCTTTGACCTTGCCCACTAGCTTGTCGAGTTCCCACTCTTCGGGCGGCAGATCAACGTTGATGTAAGCCGCCACAATGTCATCCATTGTTTGCTCGGCATATTTGACGACCTGCTCTTTGAGGTCTTGCCCCTCTAGCACTCGACGACGCTCGGCGTAAATGGCACGACGTTGATTATTCATCACCTCGTCATACTCAAACACCTGCTTCCGAATGTCGTAATAGTAAGTCTCGACTTTCTTTTGAGCACCTTCGAGCGATCGGGTCAACATCCCTGACTCGATCGGCATATCTTCTTCAACCCGGAAGGCATTCATTAAACCCGCGACTCGATCGCCGCCAAAAATCCGCAGCAGGTTATCTTGCAGACTGAGGAAGAATTTTGTCGAACCGGGGTCGCCTTGTCGCCCTGCCCGTCCGCGCAGTTGGTTGTCGATGCGGCGTGACTCGTGACGCTCGGTGCCGATGACGTGTAAGCCTCCGAAGCCAACGACTTCTTCATGTTCGCGCTCGGTAAACTCATCGTATTCTTGACGAATCAGCCGATAGACTTCTCGCAGTTGTTGAATCACCGGATCGCTGGTTGGCGCTTTTTCTGCCGCCGTTGCGATCTTGTCTTCTGCTTCCAATTCGGGCAGGCTGCGTTCGCCATATTGCCTGACGGCGGTAGTAACGGCATCTTTGAGCAGTTGCTCAGTTTCACGAGACAAATCGGTGGGATAGATGTCAGATTTGACCTTCCAAGTCTTGATCTTTTGACCCGCGCCAAAGCCCTGTCCGCCGCCGCGCACATCGCCAAAGCCTCTGCCGCCGAACTGATCTTCATCTTCGGGCTGGACGATTTTGGGCATAAAATATTCACGAATCTTCAGCCGCGCCATATAGTCGGAGTTGCCGCCGAGAATAATGTCAGTGCCGCGCCCTGCCATGTTGGTGGCGATCGTGACTTTGCCCTTCCGTCCGGCTTGGGCGATAATCTCAGACTCTCGCTCGACGTTTTCTGGTTTTGCGTTCAGCAAGTTGTGAGGAACGCCCTGATCTGCCAGCAAGCCTGAGAGCAGTTCTGACTTCTCAACGCTCGTGGTGCCGACTAAAACCGGACGACCATCGCGGTGCATCTCAGCACACTCTTCGGCGATCGCGTTCCACTTAGCGTCTTCGGCTTTATACACTACGTCCGATACGTCTCTCCGCTTGGTCGTGCGGTTCGTTGGGATAATCGTGACTTCGAGCTTGTAAATTTTCTCAAACTCAGCTTCTTCAGTCTTGGCGGTGCCCGTCATTCCGGCAAGTTTGGGATAGAGCAGGAAGAAGTTTTGGTAGGTAATCGTCGCCAGTGTTTGCGTCTCGTTTTGGATCTCGACGTGTTCTTTAGCCTCGATCGCCTGGTGCAAGCCATCACTCCAGCGACGACCCGGCATCACCCGACCCGTAAACTCATCGACAATCACCACTTCGTCGTTGCGAACGATGTAGTTTACGTCTTTGATAAACAGTTCTTTGCCTTTAATCGCGTTGAAAACATAGTGCGCCCACGGGTCTTCTGGGTTAAACAGATCCTTGACTTCTAGAAGGTTCTCGGCTTCGATGAAGCCCTCATCAGTCAGCAGAATATTGCGCTGTTTTTCATCTACCTCGTAGTGTTCATCGGGTTTGAGTGCGCTGGCGATCGTCGAGGCTTGCAAATATTTCTCAGTCGGTCGCTCAACCTGCCCCGAAATAATTAACGGAGTTCGGGCTTCATCAATCAGCACCGAGTCTACTTCGTCAATCACACAGTAGTTAAATGGACGCTGCACGACCTCTTCCATTGAGGTTGCCATATTGTCGCGCAGGTAGTCGAACCCTAGCTCACTGTTCGTCGCGTAGGTGATGTCACAGGCGTAGTTCTTCTGACGTTCAGCAGGACTCATGTTTTGCTGAATCAGCCCGACGCTTAAGCCCAAAAAGCGGTGAACTTGACCCATCCATTCGGCATCGCGTCGCGCGAGATAATCGTTAACCGTGACGACGTGAACGCCCTTCCCTGAGAGCGCATTCAGGTAGGCAGGCAGCGTCGAAACGAGGGTTTTGCCCTCTCCCGTTTTCATCTCGGCGATTTGACCATTGTTGAGCACCATGCCACCCAAAAGCTGCACATCAAAGTGACGCATTCCTAGCACGCGGCGACTCGCTTCTCGCACGACCGCAAACGCTTCGGGCAGCAAATCATCTAGAATTTGCTTCTGCTCGTTGTCGTTTTTTGCCTTGGCAAGCCGTTGCCTAAATTCTGTGGTTTTTGCGGTCAACGCCTCGTCTGAGAGTGCCTGAGTTTCATCTTCTAAGAGTTTGATCTCAGTGATGTAGGGTTGATATTTTTTGAGCTTTCGTGCGTTGGGGTCGCCCAGCAGAGTTTTAAGCATGTCAGGAGGGATAAGACGTTTTTGAAACTTTTGGGATTTTTAGCCGTTTGAGTGAGCATCAAGCCACTGCAAAGCCAGCAAATTTAGCGTATGTCAATCCTATCACTCTGAGAGAACGGGTGAAGGGTGAGGAGTGAAGGGGAAACCCGTACTTTCGATCGTACAAACAATCTACAGCCTCTGCCTCAGTTTGAAACGCCTCCCATCTCCTTTTTTAAGGAGAATTCTCCCATTCAGCCGTCAGACTGCGGAAGTTAAATTGACTCGCCCCAGGGTGACAGGTGACACAACTCGAAAGATTTAACTTACGGGGTAACTCTACTTTGGGGTGCAGCACTTTGAAATATTGAGACTCAGACACGCGGTAAGGGATTTTTTCATCTGCTGCGACCTGGCGAGAGAAGGTTTGCAGATAGTTCCACACTAGGTAACGCGGAGGGTCAATGAGGGGCGTGATCTCAACGCCATAATGCTGTGAGTCTTGGAGCAAATTAAGCCAAGTTTGAGACGGCAAAACCGCTGGAGGCACCCCAATATGGCAGGTTGCACAGTTTTCTAGATAAAGCTCTTGTCCAAGCTTATAGCGATCGGGCACCACATCCACGGTGCCCACCACGGCTGAGGGTTTCGGAGCTTCGATCGCCTGTGCTAACCCCAATCCTAAACATAGGCTCCAGCCCAACAGCAGCAAGACCAGCACGATCGGAGAACGTCGGCGCTTGCGGAGTTTAGAGGCGTTGATTTTGCTACGACGAGGGAATTGGAGCATCGGTTTCAACCATTTGGACATAAACGCTACAGACTTCGTTGCCATCTAGACTCACTATTTCATCTGGATGTTTCTCTGTTCAGGAAAAGAGGCGCGTCAGTATTTTGCTGGACGACCAACCTCAATCAGAATAATTGAAATCGCCAGTGCTCAGAGTATAAGGTTAGGAATGGATTGTCATCAGATTCAGCTTTGCGATCGCCCACAGCAGATCGAGCTTTCGCAGCTTCAAGACTTGTTTCAACGGGCAGCATTTTGGGCAACTGATCGCAGATCGGAGGAGTTAGCGATCGCAATTCGTCACAGCAATCCGGTAATCTCGGCGTGGGACGGCGATCGATTAGTCGGGTTTGCGAGAGCGACTTCTGACGGCATCTATCGAGCCACGATTTGGGATGTGGTGATTCACCCCGACTATCAAGGGGCAGGGTTGGGACGCAAATTAGTCGAGACGGTGCTGAGTCACCCTCACATGAGTCGAGTCGAGCGAGTCTATTTAATGACGACTCATCAACAGTCATTCTACGAAAAGATTGGATTTGAAGTCAATTCTACTACGACGATGGTGTTGTTGAATTAACCGATCGAGCCGTTGGGGGTGGGGCGCTCGATCGAAGTTGAATAGATTTTCTGTGCCAACTATTTGATTTTTGAATGTGATGGATGGTGGGTCATGGCACGCTCGTCTGGAGGAGAGACGTTCCACCGAAACGTCTCTACGGCATCGTGGGTTAAAATTTTTGCCCGAAACCAAATTGGACGCGGCTATCACCCTGATCGTTTAATCCAAAATCGGCGCGGATGATTCCTAGGGGTGATTTGAGCCGCACACCTGCACCGATGCCAAACCCTGATCCGGGTCTGCCGCGCTCGATCCCAGGTTGCCCTAAGACTGATGCACTCGATCCTAAATCGGAGGCAAAATCGGCAAACACCGCCCCTCCAATGATGCTGTAGATCGGAAACCGATATTCTGCTGATGCTAAGACATAGCTTCGAGAAATGCCCACATCGCCAGCATCGTAGCCTCGAACCGAGTTCGGTCCGCCCAGTGAATAGGCGTTGTAGGGAGGCAAATCTCCGATCGTGGTGCCGCCCTGCAAATTAAGAGCAAGCGTTTCTGGCTCGTTTTTGATCTTCAGCGAATTCAAAATATTGACAGGCATATATCGCGTGTAGTTTGCCTGAATGCGATTGGCGA
>Ga0209511_1000505_pt1 | contig 39698 bp, 30 predicted proteins | sample SSSSmetaG_FD_184141 | JGI IMG/M metagenome (GOLD analysis project Ga0209511, IMG submission 184141) | Glacier valley bacterial and archeal communities from Borup Fiord, Nunavut, Canada, to study Microbial Dark Matter (Phase II) - ​SSSS... | ecosystem: Environmental > Aquatic > Freshwater > Ice >... | reverse complement strand
GTTGTCAAAACTACCCTGCAAAATTAGGATGTTTTTCAGCTGGCTCTTCCGGTGAACCATAACCGCCTTTTCAGCTACTGATGGGCTTCCTTCAATTGTTATAAGTCTGGCATCGGGTGCAGCACCTGCAAGGTACAGGCTTGTTATACCAAGGCTTGTTCCGAGTTCAATGATCACATCAGGTTGCTGGAATTTACTAAGCCTATATAAAAACCTTGCGAGCCGTGGTGGCTTAAGGGCATTAATAGCAATCTGGCTGATCTTGCGTTTATTTGACTGGTGTAAAAGTGAACCTGCACCAAGATCAAGTATATCAAGCATTGTATGATCTGCTTTAAGCCCGGCCCTTAGCTGCTCCCATTTAATTCCGTCCCTGGGTTCAAACTTTCCATGTAAAAGCTTGGTATAAAAGGTAAAGACAAAGGGAGAATGAATACCATGTCCTGACTTTGCCAGAATCTGATGCATTACGTATTTTCGAATGAAGCTTAGAGAAAACATCGACAAACTTAAATCAAATCTTGTTAAATTTACATCGTTGAAATACTGTTATGGAGATAGATTCAAAAGAAGTAGAAGCATTGGTAAGTTTACTTGACGATCCGGATAATGAAGTTGCCTCAAATGTTGAAAATCGCCTTTTATTTTTAGGAAATCAGGTAATTGGTCATCTTGAAACTGCATGGGAAAAATCATTTGACGCATTGCTTCAACAAAAATTAGAATCTGTTATCCATAAGATTCAATTTGAATCAGTCAAAACAGACCTGAAATTATGGAAAGATTCGGGTGCGATTGATCTCCTGAAAGGTGTTCTGGTTGTCAATCGTTACCAGTATCCCGATCTTAAAGAGCAAAAAATTGAAAATCTTCTCGAAGAAATAAGGCGTGATGCATGGATGCAAATGACCTATGAGATGACACCTGCCGAGAAAGTTAAGATTCTTAACCATATATTTTACCGGGTTCATAAGTTTAGCGGCAATACGGCAAACTATCAGGATCCTCAAAATTCTTATTTAAACCTGGTTCTTGAATCTAAGAAAGGAAATCAGATTTCGCTGGCAATCGTTTATTCAATGGTTGCTCAAAGACTTGATATACCAATTTATGGTGTAAACCTGCCTCAGCATTTCATACTGGCTTATATGAATGATGAAATAACCTCAGAAGCCAGTCAGGAAGAAATTGAAAAAACTGGAATAGATCCAGTATCAGAACGTCAGCATAACACTGAAATAAGACCAATCGAGGAAGCTCATGATGCGGTTTTATTCTATATCAATGCCTTTAACAAAGGCTTCATTTTTTCTAAAAAAGAAGTTGATTATTTTCTCAAGCAACTTAACCTTCGCCAGAGAAGCGAGTTTTATCTGCCCTGCACATCAATCGAAATAGTCAAAAGAATTATTCGGAATCTTATCGGATCATATGAAAAACTGGGATACGAAATTAAAGTACATGAACTGCTGGAACTAGCTGAAATATTAGAAGATGCTGGTCAAAATAAAAATGAAAACGATAAGGAAACTGATAGCTAAATTGATAATCAGACTCATACAGACAATTATCAGTTTAACCTTTTTAATTTTTCCCCTAATTTTCCATCAGATATGCTTTTATGAACTCATCGATCTCACCATCCATGACACCTTGTACATTTGATGTTTCATGACCCGTTCGCAGGTCTTTTACCATTTTATAAGGTTGAAAAACATAATTTCTAATTTGAGAGCCCCATTCGATTTTTTTCTTTGAACCCTCTATCTTATCTGTAATCTCACGACGTTTACGAAGCTCGACTTCGTAAAGCTGGGATTTCAACAATCTTAAGGCATTCTCTTTATTTTGCAACTGCGACCTTGATTCCTGATTTTTTATAATTATACCAGATGGTTTATGGTAAAGCCTGACCGCAGTCTCTACCTTATTCACATTTTGACCACCTGCACCACCAGACCTGAATGTTTCAAACTCAACATCAGCTGGATTAATAGCTATTTCGATGGTATCATCAATCAGGGGATATACGTAGACTGATGCAAATGAAGTATGTCTTTTTGCATTTGCATCAAAAGGTGAAATGCGAACCAGTCGGTGCACACCATTCTCTCCCTTCAGGTAACCATAAGAAAACGGGCCATCAAATTGTAAGGTTACTGATTTTATACCAGCTACATCACCAGCCTGATAATCCTGCTCAGAAACTTTGTAACCGTTTTTTTCTGCCCACATGATATACATACGCATGAGCATACTTGCCCAGTCGCAGCTTTCTGTGCCACCAGCACCCGAATTAATCTGAACAACCGCACTAAGTTGGTCTTCACCAGCACTCAGCATATTTTTGAATTCAAGGTCTGAAAGCATTTTCTCAGTAAGCTGAAATTGCTGTTTCATCTCAATATCGGTAACACCTTCGTCTTTATAAAAATCGTAAAGTACTGCTGTATCTTCTAAAGATGCATTTACTTTTTCAAAACTATCTGTCCATGCTTTTAAAGACTGAACATGCTGCAGAATTGTTTCTGCCAGCTTAGGTTCATCCCAAAAACCTGGGGCCAGTGTTTTTTCCTGTTCTCTTGCTATTTCTTCATTCCGCCGATCGACGTCAAAGATGCCTCCTCAGAGAAGTTATTCTATCTCTTAAATCCTTCAGCTGTTCGCTAGTCATTTGATAAAAGTAAAACAATTTAATCAGCTCTGGAATTTTATCGAAAAAGTGTTAATCTTATAGTTCAACTGAAAAGACATCTCATGCTCAAAAATCAAGAATTTACGGCAACAAAAGCATATCAGGCATTAGTTATACACATTATAGAACAGCAAAAATTTTCACTTAAAGAATCTTTCAGACTTGATTTAACCCGTTTCACAAAATTTTCACGCCGATTCAATACTATCCTGTTTGATTTTTCAAAGAACCTTATAACCGACAAGACCTTTAGTTTACTTCTTGATCTGGCCAGGGAGTCTAAGCTTGAGGATGCTATCAGAAAGATGTTCTCGGGTGATCTGATTAATCAAACAGAACACAGGGCTGTACTACACACAGCTTTACGCAATATTTCTAATTCTCCGGTTTACGTTGATGGTAAGGATGTCATGCCAGATATAAATGCGGTACTGAAACAAATGAAAATATTCGCCGATAAAATATGCACAGGTAACTGGCTAGGGTATACTGGAAAACCTGTAAAGACAATCGTAAATATTGGTATTGGCGGTTCTGACCTTGGTCCATTCATGGTAACTGAGGCGTTAACACCTTATAAGATACCTGGAATCACAGTTCATTATGTTTCAAATGTTGATGCTAGTCAGCTGGTTGAGGTCTTGAAACTGGTTGATCCGGAAACAACCTTATTTATGATCGCCTCAAAAACCTTCACCACTCAGGAAACAATGACAAATGCATTTTCTGCCAGAGAATGGTTTCTAAAACAGGCAGGGGATGAGAAGCATGTTTCCAGGCATTTTGTGGCTATTTCAACAAATGAGGCAGGTGTGCAGAAGTTTGGAATTGCTCTTGAGAATATGTTTGGTTTCTGGGACTGGGTAGGGGGCAGATATTCTCTATGGTCGGCAATCGGACTATCTATAGCCTGTTCAGTTGGCTTTGACAATTTCAAAGAACTACTGACAGGCGCCCATGAGACGGATATGCATTTCAGGGATACCCCTTTCGAAGAGAATATCCCGGTGATTATGGCTGTTCTTGGTATCTGGTATAATAATTTTTACGGAGCACAAACAGTTGCCTTGCTTCCCTATGATCAATATCTACACGCCTTTCCTAAATATTTTCAGCAGGGGGATATGGAAAGCAATGGTAAACATGTTGATCGAAATGGTAAAGATATTACCTATCAGACAGGCCCTATTATCTGGGGTGAAGCAGGTACCAACGGACAGCATGCCTTCTATCAACTGATTCACCAGGGCACCAAAATGATTCCATGTGATTTTATTGCCCCTGCCATTTCGCACAACCCTTTAGGAAAACATCATGAATACCTACTTTCGAATTTCTTTGCCCAAACCGAGGCCTTAATGAATGGCAAAACGAATGATCAGGTAGTTCAGGAGTTAAGAAAAAATGGAACAACAGAAGCAGAGATTACAGCTCTTGCGCCATTCAAGGAATTCAAGGGGAATAAGCCGACTAACTCTTTTTTAATTCAGGAAATTACTCCCAGGAGCCTTGGCAGTCTGATAGCGCTTTATGAACATAAGATTTTCGTGCAGGGTATCATCTGGAATATTTTTAGTTTTGATCAGTGGGGTGTAGAACTTGGTAAGGAACTGGCAAGCAAGATTGTTCCTGTTCTTGAATCTGAAGGAAATTCTACTGAGCATGATAGTTCTACGAATGGGCTGATCAACGCCTTTAAAGCTTTTCGTTCTTAAAACATAAAGCCGAGGCAAGTAGACACTAAACATCGAACCGCTACAAGATGGTGCTTAAGCATCGGGCCGCCATGACATGCTTCTCATGACAAGGCGGCCCGATTGTTATAGGTAACCGCCTTTGAGAGACTGATTAGCACTATTTCAATAATTCAGGTAGGCAGCATGCCAATTATGAAGGGTTAATAGGATAAGTTTAAATGCGCATCTTAAAGAACATGAAAGGATCTGAAGCACTAAAAAGTCTTTATCAGGGAATAATAGCTGTATTGAGAACTTTTCCAGTAGAGGTTGTCAATATCATCATCATTTATTGCTGTGTCTATATTAATATTAATAGCGCACATAACAATTGGAAAACTGATCAACTATTATATACCCGGATTAGTGAAACAGCTGTATTAGTCACGCTTTCAATTCTGTTTTCAACTCTGGCTTTAATTAATAAGACCAGCGTAATTTACAGGTATGTTATACAAGTAGTACTTGCCGTCTGCTTATTCTCAGCATTCTATCAATTTCTTGATACCCCTGGAAAAATACTTTCTGACCTTAGATTTGTTTTTCTTTTGGTTTCACTTCATTTTACGGTTTCCTTCGCCCTTTTTACAAAAAAAACATCCAATAAAATATTCTGGGCGTTTAATAAAATCCTTTTTATTCGCATTCTATCAGCCTTCCTGTATTCAGCTGTAATGATAGCTGGCCTTAATCTTGCCATGTCATCTTTTACTTACCTGTTTAATGTTGAAATCAGAGCAGAATTCTATTCGAATCTCGATACTTTCATACTTATTGTTTTTAACACCTTGTATTTTCTATCAGGTATTCCTCTTTCTTCAGATGCGATTGAAAAAGAGCTTGAATACCCGGCTAGTCTGAGAAACTTTACGCAATATGTACTGCTGCCATTGATTACAATTTACTTCCTGATACTTATTTCTTATTCAGGAAAGATTCTTGTTTTATTCGTTTTACCAAAGGGCAAAGTTTCACTCATGATTCTGCTATATGCTCTTTTTGGCAATTTGTCTATGTTGCTAGTCTTTCCATTAAGAAGCGAACAGCGGTACGCCTGGTTCAAGTTATTTTCACGCTACTTTTTCTGGACATTGATCCCGCTGAATATACTCCTTTATCTAGCAATATTCAGACGAATCAATGAATATGGTCTTACTGAGTATCGATATGCTGTATTAATTCTGGCTGTATGGATAAGCGGAATTACAGCGTATTTCATTGCTGTAAAAGAACCTCAGATCAAAGTTATCCCAATAACTTTATTTATAACAGGTATGATCTGTCTGTTTTTTCCATTTAATGCGTTCAATACTTCAAGAAGTTCCCAGCTTAATTTCTTGACGCATTCAGTAAAAGAGAGTGCCAGAAAGAAGCAAACATTTGCTAAAAATAAAAATCCCGAGAATTTGAGGCCTGACATTATATACTTCTTGTATTCAAGGTATTCTTACTCAATATTTCAACCCTTTACCAATATAAAACTGAAAGTTGTTCATGACCAGCAATTAAAAGACATCATGAAGAATGGTAATAACAGTTATAGCATCGATTCTAAGATGATCGATACGATAAACTCAATGCTGTTCGGAAACAATAGAATGATTGTCAGGCTGCCTGTTCATTCATTTATACAAGGTTCAATCAATTTAAAAGAAGAGCCAAGAATAGAAATTTCAGGTTTTGATAGATCATATTTAAACTATTACTATCATGACTTTATCAGTCATGATACCATATCAAAAAAAGACCGTATAGTTTTAACAAGAAACCCACGACAAACTAATTTGATACTCTCTGTAAAAGGTGACAGTATGCCACTTTCAATAAGACCATTTTTTTTTAAGATCAGGAATTCTGATACGGTAATAAAAGATTCAAACGTACCACAAATCCAAAGCCCCTATCAATCTCCAATAATTCTTTATGGTAAATCAAAGAAACATCAGGCGAAAGTGCAATTTATTGATGCAGACTTTATTTATGAAAAGGATACGGTACGTTTCAACAAAAGTGAAACTGTAATTTTAATAAAAGACATGAACTAAATTATCAGGGACCGGGAAAAAATGCGTCTTTGATGTGGAAGATACTTTTTACGTTTGATTTTTTATCAAGGATTATGGCTAGAATATCATAGCGGATTTCGCCTCTGTATCTTTGATCATGAATATATTTACCTGAGGCTCTGATGATGTTTGCTTCTTTTTTATAATTAACCGCTTCTTCGGGATAGCCATATTGTTCACTTTTCCTTGTTTTAACCTCAACAAAAACCAACGTATTTTCACGTGACACGATCAAATCAATTTCAGATCGGCCGGCCCGAAAGTTTTTACAGCGGATAAAAAAACCTAGTGTCAGCAAATATGCCGCAGCTGCTTCTTCACCTATACCTCCAATTTCTTTATTCTTATAATTCACCAGTTTGATTATCAAAAAAGAATAAATAAAGATAATCATTTATATTTATTTATTTTGATTTATTAATTAGTAAGGATTAAGATACTTGATTGAAAGCCTATAGAAAGCCGCCCTTTTCAGAGCTATACATCGACCCATTCGTAGATTTTGCCTTGTAAAAGATTTGCCTTTAACGTGAGCTGAACCATTTTTTGAATTGATGTACAATAAAATAGTAGCCATACTTTTGCAGGTATCCGCTTTCAGCAATTGTAAGGTCAATGATTATAAAGTTGACTGCAGATTAAGCCCATACAATCTTTACTTTTGTACATGCCAAAGCTTAATATTCTTGACTGGGGGTTGATTGCATATGATAAAGCACAGATTCAGCAAGAAGAAATATTGAAAGAAATTGTTGATCAGAAATTACTGAACAGAGATCTCAATCAATTAATTCAACACAAGCTACCCGAATCATACCTGATATTTTGCCAGCACTCACCTGTTTATACCCTTGGAAATTCAGGTTCTACAGAAAACCTATTGCTTGATGAAACTGAACTATCAGAACGGGGTATTGAATATTATAGGATACGCCGGGGTGGGGATATTACTTTTCATGGCCCTGGGCAATTAGTCGGATATCCGATTCTTGACCTGGATCAGTTTTTTACTGATATACATAGATACCTGCGATTACTCGAAGAAACCATAATCTTAACCCTGGATGACTTAGGTATCAGAGCGGGTAGAATCTCTGGGCTTACTGGCGTATGGGTAGGGTTTGAAGAGCCCGAATCAGCCCGAAAGATTTGTGCAATCGGAGTGCGCTGCAGTCGCTGGGTAACAATGCATGGATTCGCCTTGAATGCAAATACTGACCTCTCCTATTTCGAAAATATCATTCCCTGTGGAATAAAGGATAAAGCGGTAACCTCTATTGAAAAAGAACTGGGCTATCAGGTAGAACTGCAAGAAGTACAACAGGCTGTTAAGAAAAACTTTGTCCAAATTTTTGGAGTACCAGAAGCGCTTTCCCTCAGTTAATAAAAAAATCAACTGTATTATTTGCACCAAGATTCTGCATTTATTCAAATCTGAAAGCAGCACTTCCCTAAAATAAAAAAGGCAGCCCCCGGTTAGGAAGCTGCCTCGTACAATATTGGTGAATGAATTACATCATTCCACCCATACCACCCATTCCACCCTGGCCACCGCCATGAGAATGAGCAGCTTTATCATCTTCCTGCTCATCGGCTAAAACAACTTCAGTTGTTAAAAGCATACTTGCAATTGAAGCCGCATTTTCAAGCGCTACACGAGCAACTTTCTTTGGATCAATAACACCTGCAGCAATTAAGTTTTCATACTTATCTGTGCGTGCATTGTAACCAAAATCAGCCTTTCCTTCACGTACTTTCTGAACAACAATTGAACCTTCACCACCAGCGTTATGAACAATCTGACGTAATGGCTCTTCTAATGCTCTTCTTACGATCTGAATACCAGTATTCTCGTCCTCGTTAGCACCTTTAAGATTCTCAAGACTATCAATAGCACGGATATAAGCAACACCGCCACCAGCAACAATGCCTTCTTCAACCGCAGCACGGGTTGCATGAAGAGCATCGTCAACACGATCTTTCTTTTCTTTCATTTCTACTTCAGAAGCAGCACCAACATATAGAACAGCAACACCACCAGCTAACTTAGCCAGGCGTTCCTGTAATTTTTCTTTATCGTAATCAGAAGTTGTACTTTCAATCTGTGCCTTAATCTGGTTTACTCTTGAAGAGATAACAGTTTTTTCACCTGCACCATTGATGATTGTTGTATTGTCTTTATCAATAACAACTTTTTCAGCCTTACCGAGGTAAGTCATTTCAGCATTCTCAAGTTTGTAACCGCGCTCTTCAGAAATAACTGTACCACCTGTAAGGATAGCTATGTCTTCTAACATAGCCTTACGACGATCACCAAAGCCCGGAGCCTTTACAGCGGCAACCTTTAAACGACCCTGTATTTTATTAACAACAAGTGTAGCTAATGCTTCTCCTTCTATATCTTCTGCAATGATCAATAATGGATGACCAGACTGAACCTGCTTCTCAAGAATTGGCAGCAATTCTTTCATTGAAGAAATTTTCTTCTCGTAAATCAGGATATCCGGAGTTTCAAGTTCGGTTTCCATCTTATCTGCATTTGTAACAAAATATGGAGAAAGGTAGCCTCTGTCGAACTGCATTCCTTCAACTACTTCAACAGTAGTTTCTGTACCCTTAGCCTCTTCAACGGTAATAACTCCTTCTTTCTTAACTTTATCCATTGCTTCTGCAATGAGCGATCCAATAACTTCATCATTGTTGGCAGAAACTGTTGCTACCTGCTTGATTTTATTGTTATCATCACCGACTGCAGTAGACTGCTGCTGAAGATTGGCAACAACAGCAATAACTGCTTTGTCAATTCCTCTCTTCAAATCCATTGGATTTGCACCAGCTGCAACGTTTTTTATTCCTGCAGTAACAATAGCCTGTGCAAGTACAGTTGCAGTTGTTGTTCCATCACCAGCAATATCAGCTGTTTTTGAAGCTACTTCTTTAACCATCTGAGCACCCATATTCTCAATAGGATCTTTCAGTTCAATTTCTTTGGCAACTGTAACACCATCTTTCGTGATGGTTGGTGCACCAAATTTCTTATCTATAATTACATTTCTACCTTTTGGGCCGAGGGTTACACGAACAGCATTGGCAAGAATATCAACTCCTCTTTTCAGAGCATCTCTAGCTTCAATATTGTATTTAACTTGTTTTGACATTGGTTATAGTTTTTGGTTATTGATTGTAAATAATGAACCTGAAATTTCAGGTTTAAAGAATTGCGTATATATCAGACTCGCGCATGATTAATAATTCTTTTCCATCTACCGTAATTTCTGTACCGGCGTATTTGCCATATAAAACCTTATCACCAACTTTAACAGTTGTTGGCTCGTCTTTTTTACCGGCGCCGACTGCAACAACAGTACCTTGAACAGGCTTTTCTTTTGCAGTGTCGGGAATAATTATTCCACTGGCAGTTTTTTCTTCAGCAGCAGCGGCTTCAATTACCACTCTGTCTGCGATGGGCTTAATGTTTATTGACATAATTAGTACGGTTATTGATTTTAGTGAAATTAATTTTAAGATTCTGAACAGTTTTCATGCCAAGCATTAGAACAGCAATTTTTTTGACATATTTTCATTCAATAGGAATTTGAATTTAAAAATCAGGCATAAAAAATGACATGCTGGCAGATAAATTTTTTGCATATCACAGACACAACGAATCTGATTATGTTTCTGGGTTAATGCAAAATAAGGCTTTTATTTTTTTGATGGGGCACTATTAGCTGCACCTGGATTTGTTGGGGGAACAGCAGCCGGAGAAGATTTTTGAGCTCCATTAGCCGGTGGTAATGGTGCTGGTGCAGAAGTTGAATGATCAATTTGTGATTGTATAGCAGACTCTTCTATATTTTTTCCGGGAGAAAACACTTTCATACCAAGACAGATTACAAGTAGTGCTATTGCAAGTCCCCATGTTGCCTGTTCTAGAAAATCACCTGTGCGCTTCACCCCCATGATCTGGTTAGAGGCACCAAAAGTTGAGGATAGTCCACCACCTTTAGGTTCCTGAATTAAAACTATCAGAATTAGAAATGCGCAGACCAGGATGGCAAGTACTGTTAAGAAGACGTACATGGTATAAGTTATAGTTTTATTTTATTTATTGTCTGCAACCTCATTTTTGATTTTTTCGCGCAGGTCTGCAAAGTACGCGCTTTTATTTGGGAATTTCAAGCGTAAGTCATCATAAGCTTTTATAGCTTTTTCATATTGTTTTTGCTGGTAGTAAATTGCAGCCAGGGTTTCGGTAACAATACCCGCGTCTTTAGATGCGCGTTCAACCAGCATGTCAACATTATCCTGATCATTCAAAGGATGATTTGGTTTAATATGCTGAGGGTCTTCTGTTAAAAATTGTTTAATCAGCTGATCTTCCTTTTTGTTCGGATCAAATTCAATTACCCGCGAATTTTCTACTGAATCATTTACTGGTAGCACAAATATATTTGCCTGATAATGTTGCTCTAAGGGATCAGGTAAAACCGAAGTCATAATTACTTCAGATTGTGCTGAATCAGAATTAGCTGTATTTGTTGAATTTAGAAAGTACCCTTTTTGTGTTTTTTTAAGCCAATACAGAAAGGTTTTGCGAACCGGAGCTTCATCAGGTACCTTTCTATCAAGAACTGCTTTTTTAGCTGCCAAATGGGTGGTTTCGGGAACTATGGTGACAGGCTCCTGTTTAAAAAGACTTGAGACAACAGCTACAGGAATTGAACTTTCAGTAACAGGAGCAGCACTTTCGTCAACAGGGGCAGTACTTCCGGAAGAATCAGTAACGCTTTTGGCAACAAAGCTAACATCTCCTGATAGTTCATTTTTTTCTTTATCAGGGAGAGTAGATGATTCAATGGTTTCAGTTGCTTTTGGCTCTTGCGAATGCTTTTTACTCGGCAGACCCATTAAATTAAACAGTACAATTCGATCAGGCGTATAAATAGCAGCCAGAGCGACTAGTGATTCTGAGTCGGCAAGCTGGTAAACCTTGGAATGACGTGCTATAGCAAGCCTTAATGACTGGCAATAAGGATAATTGCCAACCTGTTCACAAAGAAGCTGGTAATTTGCCTGGTCCTGATATTCGGGTGCTGCAATTAGGTTATTGATCTTTTCTTTAAAACTATCCATCACCAGTCTACAAATGCCTTGTTAAAAATTTTTTGTAATAATCTTTTATTTATATCATCATCAAGAGATTGCTCGACTTGCTGAAGACTTTGCCTTGCGTTGTCAAAATCTGAATAATCAGAAAAGGTACTTTCCCAATTCTTATTCTCTTTGACGTTTGTGAATTTTACGTTGATTGAAATTGTGAGCCTGGTTTGTTCAGAAGTGGTTTGTGAGTTTTGCCCCACCCCACCCGTAATGGCTACAGGCTGTACAGTATAATCTGTTATTGTACCTTCAAATATAATATCTGCAATAGCAGGGTCCCGCACATAGCTTAAACTTGTTCCATTAATTACCTGAGTTTTTAATCCCTCAGTTAATTTCTGACTCAGATTAGGAACCACCAGCCTGGCATTATTTTCAAATTGACTAACTGCTACGGTTTTAACCTCTGGTGAAACTGAAGCTCCAGAGAATTTATAGATACCGCATGAACTAAGTAAGAAGAGAAAAGCCACTAGCAAAACATGCTGTTTCATCCAGGTAAATTAGTTGTTAAAAGTTAACGAATCAAATAAGAGGCACGGGTAAGTAAATTAAATAATTTGGCTTAAAGATTATATTCTTTGATTTTACGATAAAGGGTGCGTTCAGAAATTCCTAATTCGGCAGCTGCATTTTTACGCTTTCCTTTATGCTTTTTTAATGCCTTCCTGATTAATTCAGTTTCGTTTTCGCCTAAAGATAGCGTTTCTTCTACCTCCTCAGAATGGGTAGTACTGTAGTTTTGACCATTATAAATCGGTGTGTTTAACATAGGGTCAAAATTCAAAGCAGACTCATTATGCTGGGCTGGTTGAACATAATTGCTAAAAAGCTGAGGATGAAGCTCACCGTTTTGAATTCCGGCTTTCGGGTCTCTGACAATATCTGAAACAGCAGTCTTTAATTCAGAAATATCTTTTCGCATATCAAACAAGACTTTATACAGAATATCGCGTTCTGAAAAATCTTGTTCTTTGGCATCTTGTTGAATACGCATTGGCAGATTCCTGTTTTTATCATAGGGTATATAATTCAGAATCGTTTGCCCACTTATATCACGCTCCTTTTCAAGAACCGCTATTTGTTCTGCTATATTTTTTAGTTGCCTGACATTACCCGGCCAGTCATAATTACTCAGCACCTGACGGGCTTCGTCAGATAATTGCACCAGGGGGCTATGGTATTTATCAGCAAAGTCTGCAATAAACTTTCGAAATATGAGATAAATATCTTCCTTTCTTTCACGAAGAGAAGGTATTTTAAGAGGAACTGTATTTAGTCGGTAATATAAATCTTCTCTGAATTTACCTTTCAAAACAGCTTCATAAACGTCTACATTGGTGGCTGCAATTATGCGTACGGCTGTTTTTTGAACTTTTGAAGAACCGACACGTAAGTACTCTCCGCTCTCAAGTACTCTTAGTAATCTTGCCTGGGTACCAATTGGTAGCTCTGCTACCTCATCAAGAAAAATAGTGCCTCCGTTTACTACTTCAAAATAACCTTTTCGAGCCTCATGTGCTCCGGTAAAAGATCCCTTTTCATGACCAAATAGCTCAGAATCAATAGTACCTTCTGGAATGGCCCCGCAATTTACAGCGATAAATGGTCCGTGTTTGCGTGTACTCATCTGGTGAATGATATGGGAAAAGACTTCTTTTCCACTACCACTTTCACCTGTGATGAGTACAGATATATCTGTTGGTGCAACCTGCCTGGCAATCTCAATAGCCCGGTTCAGCAAGGCTGAATTACCAATAATACCAAAACGGTTCTTAATGTCTTGTGCGTCCATATAATAATAAAAAGGCCATCAGAATGATAAACCTGTAGAATGGTAATAGAATTAGCGAATAATAAAATCGGCAAGTAATGTGGCACTAGTACAATCTCGTATGATAACCCCGGCATATTGACCTGGTAGTATATTTCCTGGTGACGGAAAAACAACCATAGAATTATGGTCATTTCTACCTGACAGATCATTTGCCGATTTTTTTGAGGTTCCTTCAACAAGTACTGTATGAAATGTACCGATTTGCGAAAGTAAGCGGGCATGAGAATGCTTTTTTTGCAAGTCAATAATTTCTGTCAACCTCCGGCTTTTAATTTCCTCAGGAATATCATCTGCATAATTTTTTGCAGCCGGGGTTCCTGGACGCTCAGAATACTTGAACATATAAGCAAAGTTAAACCTCACTTCTTCCATGATGCTTAAAGTTTCAGCATGATCTTCCTCTGTTTCAGAACAAAAACCTGTAATGGTATCAGTTGAAATGGCACATCCAGGAATTATTCTCCTGATTGCTGCCACTCTGTTTAAATACCATTCACGATCGTAAGTACGGTTCATCAACTTCAAAATGCGTGAACTACCCGACTGTATCGGGAGATGTATGTATTTGCAAATATTTTCATGCGCTGCCATGACGTATAATACTTCATCTGTTATATCTTTAGGATGAGAAGTACTGAACCGTATTCGCATTAGAGGGTCAACATTTGCCACCATTTCGAGCAAAGCAGCAAATGAAACATTGCCTTCAACTGATTCAAAGGAATAGGAGTCAACATTTTGCCCGAGTAGCACGATTTCTTTAAAATTATCAGCCGAAAGGGTTCTGACTTCTTCAACTATTGAAGTGGCATCTCTTGAACGTTCACGCCCCCTGGTGTACGGAACTACACAAAAGGAGCACATATTGTTACATCCCCGCATAATAGAAACATAGGCAGAAATACCATTGCTGGCAAAGCGTAGAGGGCTTACATCAGCATACGTCTCTTCTCGGGATAATAGCACGTTGACTGCTTTCTGTCCGGTTCCTGCTTCTTCAAGCAGACGTGGTAAATCACGGTAAGCGTCAGGTCCAACCACAAAATCAACTAATTTTTCCTCTTCAAGAAACTTTGCCTTAAGGCGTTCTGCCATACACCCAAGTACCCCAACCAGCAATGAAGGTTTTTTAATCTTCGAACTCCTGAAATCAGTAAGACGTTTTCTCACCCTTAGCTCGGCATTTTCCCGAATTGAGCAGGTATTTATGAGAATCACATCAGCTTGACCAGAATCGGTGGTTATGCTAAAGCCTTCTTTTTGCAATATAGAGGCTACAATTTCAGAATCGGCAAAATTCATTGCACAACCATAGCTTTCTATAAATAGCTTCCGTTCACCTGAATCATTGTCGGTTACTGCAACATAAAACGCTTCTCCCTGCCTATCCTCTTTAAGTAATTGTCGTTGCTCTTTCACGCTAATCATATTGCATTAAAGTGTAAAAATATAAAAATTAAATTAAATGACATTATGGCAGACCCGTTTCAGGCAACAAGATTTTATTTATTTTCAGAACTCTTTTAATGGGCTTCCGTACCACTAAAAACGACCTATAGTTCCGATATCAGGTTTTTAACCCTAAATTAGTCTAATGAAACTCTAATGAAAACCGTGTGCAATTGTTCAACATTATTCGTAATTTTTATACATGTTTGCAAATAGCTTACGTAAAAACTTAGTTTTATCCTTTAGGGTATTATTAATTTTTACTTCATCAATATGCCTTCTTAATTTTTTAGGCTCTGTCTATTACCAAGAGACTTGTAGACTAAAAATAATTCAGCTCATTAAAGAAAGCAGTCATAATCTTTATGGGCTTCAGGTAAAAGATATACATCTTAACCTGCTACTGGGTAAAATTCAACTCGACGAATTAGCGCTTGAACCTGATACCGTAATTTATCTGCGTTTAAAACAAGAAGGAAAGTCTTCTTTCAACAGGTACCATTTACATGCCAAATCATTGGTGATTTCATTCAGGCAGGTATACAGACTATTATTTGACGGGCGGCTGTATATTGGCGATATAAGCCTAAATCAGCCAATAATCCATGTCCAAAACGATTCAATACCCGGCCAAGATGGTAAAAGAGCATTTTCAAACGCTGATTTCCCTTTAAATAAAGGACTGGTCAGTTCAATATTTATAGATAACCTGACCGTGAACCATGGACAAATTTCATATTTAAAAACCGGGCACATCAAATCAGAACAGTTCACCTGCAATAGCAATCAGGTTTATTTTCACGCAGAAAGCATAATTATAGATAGAAACAGTTTTAAATCAACCTTGGTTTCATTTCTTGACAAACAGAAATTTACCCTCGATTTACATTCCTTAATCTTTAAAAAGCGCAGTGGCTCTTATGTTTATACTGCAAGAGAAGCAAGAATTGCAAAAGATGATAATGAGGTGCGTATAGAAGGTTTGGAGATGCTTCCTCAATTTAAGGTACCCGAATATATACTTTCAGTAAATGAAAATCCAGGAAGAGATTTCATGACACTGGGCATTGATAATATCAGTCTGAAAGTTTCGGCATTTTTCAAAATGGTTAAATCCGGGTTCATTGATATTCCAGTTATTTCAATAGAGGGCGCCGACTTTAAATATAATTCTGACGGTATTCCAAGCACTGTATTGAAGAAATATGATATGCCTCAGAACTTTTTAAAAAAATTAAGCACCCGAATTAAAATAGACAGCATAAAGATACACCATAGTACCATTCTATATCAGGATTACGGTGTGAGTACCCATAAAAATGGGCGGGTAATCTTTAATGATATTAATGGGGTGATTTCTCACCTCAGTAATGATTCATCCTATTTACGAAAACATAAATACCTGGATATTGCTATTCGAACAAAACTGTATAATACTGGCAATCTTCAGTTAAACGTAACATTCGACATGCAGTCTAAGACAGACTCGTTCAGATACTCGGGTATTATGGGTTATTTCCCGCTGACAATCATAAACCAGATAACCGTACCACTTTCTTCACTGCAGATTATACGTGGAAATGCGGTAAATTGCTGGTTTGATGTATGTGCTGATAAGCAGGGCGCAACCGGACGGCTAACAGGAAACTATCATAATCTATATATCAAGCTCCTGGCTGATGATACAACCATTGCCGCCTCACATAAAATGAAAACCCTGTCTTCTCTGGCAAATATGTTCATGGTACTCAATGATAACCCCCTGATTAATGAACCTCTTCGTACTGAAGAAATTTATAACAAACGTGATGAAAACCGATCTTTTTTTCGGTTCATGTGGAGATCGCTGTTATCAGGATTAAAGCCCACGATCGGGATGCAGAAAGGAAGAGAAGAGAATTTCACCGCATTTATTACAAAATATCAACATTTCACAACCTGGCACCGTTCGGGTCAGAAAGCCCGCATTATTAAACGTGAAAATAGGAGGCATTTACGAAAATTAGTAAAGGAAAGCCATCGGATTAAGAGCAGTTAAATTTTAATGGGTACAGATCGCTTTTTTTACTAGTTTCAGGCAATAAAACTGAACCTTAAAAAGAATCATATGCCAGTAAAAAAACTCTTATTTATTGCACTCTCAGCTCTGACATTATCAGGCACCCAGGCTTTTGCGCAAAAGGTTGACTTCACCGAATATAATTTGCCCAACGGTCTTCATGTAATTTTGCACCAGGATCATACTGCTCCTGTGGTTGCAGTCACTGTCATGTACCATGTTGGTTCAAGAAATGAAATAACAGGCCGAACAGGTTTTGCTCATTTTTTTGAACACCTATTATTTGAGGGAAGCGAAAACATTAAAAGAGGTGAGTTTATGAAGCTTGTTTCTGCAGGCGGGGGCCAGAATAATGCCAATACAACTCAGGATCGCACTTTTTATTATGAGATTTTCCCTTCAAACCAGTTAAGAACAGGTCTCTGGCTTGAAAGTGAGCGAATGATGCATCCGGTAATCAACCAGATAGGCGTAAAAACCCAGAATGAAGTTGTCAAAGAAGAAAAAAGACTGAGCTTTGATAATCGTCCTTATGGCAATATTATTAATGTCATCGGCCAGGATCTTTTCACGCTTCACCCCTACCATAATGGCGTAATCGGATCAATGAAAGACCTTGACTCAGCCAAGCTGGGCGAATTTAAAGACTTTTTCAAACAGTTTTATGTGCCCAATAATGCAGTTTTAACAATATCAGGTGATATTGACCTTGTCACAATACGCCCGTTAATTGAGTCATATTTTGGTCCTGTTCCAAGGGGTAAAGACGTGACCTATACCCAGATCATTGAGAAACCAATTACCAAACAGATTATTGATACAGCTTATGATGCTAATATTCAAATCCCAGCTATTCTAGCAGCCTATCGGGTACCAGGTAAGGATAGCAAAGATTCTAAAGTAATGCAGATGATCTCATCTATTCTTTCTAGTGGAGCAAGTTCGAGAATGTATAAAAAAATGGTTGATGATAAAAAAACTGCTTTGCAGGTTTTTGCCTTTAACTACGCCCTTGAAGACTACGGAATGTACATTGTAGGGGCGATTCCGAATGCAGGAGCAGCACCAAAAAGCTTATTAGCTGATATGGATGAGGAGGTTTTAAAACTTCAGAAAGATTTAATTAGCACTGATGATTATCAGAAGCTTCAAAATCAGTTTGAAAATGATTTTGTGAGTGAAAATACCCGGATGCAGGGTATCAGCGAAAATCTGTCTAATGGATATACTTTTTATCATAAAAACACCAATGAGATTAATGATGAATTATCGGTAATCAGGTCTATTTCAAGGGAAGAAATAAGAGACGCAGCGCGTAAATACCTGAACTCAAATCAGCGCCTGGTTTTATACTATCTGCCAAAAAAAGCGAAATAATGCTTTTAGTAACACAGATTATAAGTACCTGAAAAATCAGGTTTTCAAACTGAAAAATTAATTCTTACCATTTTTAATTGTACGTAATGAAAAAATATCTACTGATTGCCCTGTCACTTGTTTTTCAATATAGCCAGGCACAGACCCCGATTGACCGAACCACTGTACCACCTGCAGGGCCTGCTCCAGTTTTAACCATCAAGGACCCGACTATTTATAAGCTGCCCAATGGCATGACTTTACTGGTCGTTGAAGATCACCGTTTTCCAAAAGTCAGCGCCACATTTTCAATAGACAGAGGCCCTGTAACTGAGGGAGCAAAAGCTGGTGTCATGAATTTGATGGGCGGTATGCTGAATGAAGGAACTCAAAAAATGTCGAAGGCTGATTTTGACCAGGCTGTTGATAAACTTGGAGCAAACGTTTACCTGAACGCAAACGGAGGGTCAGCTTCAGCATTAACCCGGTATTTTCAGCCTACGTTTTCTTTAATGGGCCAGGCATTAAGAGAACCTGCATTTAAGCAGGAATCATTTGATAAACTAAAAACCCAGGCCCTTACAAATTTTAAGTCAGAGGCAAATAGTGTACAGGCGGTTTCATCACGGGTTGTCAAAGCCCTGAGTTATGGTAAAACCCATCCAGAAGGCGAATTTGAAACAGAAGAATCTATTCAGGGAGTAAACCTGAATGATATTAAAGCTGCCTATCATGAAAATATTTCCCCTTCCCGTTCTTACCTGACTATTGTAGGTGATATAAAACCAGAGCAGGCTAAACTCTTTGTAAATGAAGTATTTGGAACCTGGAAAGGAGTAAAACTTACCCTGCCAGTACTTGCAGATGTAAATAACCCTGATAAAACTGAAATTGATCTGGTAAATATGTCAAATGCTGTTCAGTCAGAAATATCAGTCGTTAATCTGATCATGTTGAAGCAAAACAACCCTGATTACTTTCCAGCCTTGCTGGCTAATTATATTTTGGGCGGAGGTGCCGAGAGCCGTTTATTCATGAATCTACGTGAGAAATATGGGTTTACCTATGGGGCTTACTCAAGTCTTGGCTCAGGTAGATTCCAGAGCAGGTTTGATGCCTCAGCCTCTGTAAGAAATGTAAAAGTTGATAGTGCAGTGACCCAGTTTCTAGCTGAAATAAAACGTATTCGAACTGAGAAAGTAAGTGATGAAGAACTTAAGGTTGCCAAAGCACTTTACAACGGATCATTTGCCCTGGGCCTTGAAGACCCTGCCAGAACGGCAAAATTTGCGAGTAATATATTAATCAATGACCTGCCTGCTGACTTTTATAAAACGTATTTACAGCGTGTAAATGCTGTCACTCCTGAAGATATCTTAAGGGTTAGCCAGAAATACATGAATTATCAGAACACGCGTATTGTTGTGGTAGGCAATCTGAGTCAGATTCCTGACAGTCTTAAAAAGAGTGGCTACCTGGTAAAGTATTTTGATACCTATGCTAGTGCTATTGCTGTAAGCGCAGATAAATCAAAGCCTGCGATCAGCGCTACTGATGTTATCAAAAAATATCTGGCTGCTATCGGGGGCGTCGACAAGCTGAAAGAAATCAAGACTGAAGAATCAACATCAAATATGACTGTTAGTGGTATGTCACTCATTGTTATTCAGAAAAAAATGATTCCCAACCTTGAAAATACGACTATGTCAATGGGAGGCAATACCATGTTAAAAACCGTTTTTGATGGTAATAGGGGTTATCAGGAACAAATGGGAAACAAGAAAGAATTTACGCCAGAAGAAATTGCCCAAAAAAAGAGCCGAACATCTCTCACCGAGCAACTCGATTACTTACAGAATCCTGCTTTTAAACTAGCAGTTGTAGGGTTACAAAAAATTGGCGGTTCTGATGCTTACCAATTATCGATAATTGACCCTACAGGAAAAAAATCATCGGAGTATTATGATGTTAAATCAGGATTGCTTGTAAAATCTGAAACAACAGTTACAACTGGTGCAAATACGGTTAATACGTCGGTTGAAGTAGGTGACTATAGAAAGACAGGTGTTTATTTAATTCCCTATAAACAAACCATTTCAATTACATCTACTGCAGGCAGTCAGACAATTGAAATGACTGTGAAAGAAGCCCAACTTAATCCAGTTCTTACCTCCGCTGATTTCAAGCCTTAAAAATTAATTTTACATACCTGAGTTGTTCAGGTATGTAAAATAGGTTATCAATGAACAGATCTTAGAAATAACCGGTTAAAATCAGTCAATTCCAAAAAAGCCAGAATAGCGATATACTAATCTGGCTTTTTTACAGAAATAAATGGCAGTTGAAACAGCTTTCTGATGATTATCGGACACTATTAACCGAATTGCTGACCGAAAAATTAAACTTTAACGATCCAGTGATGAGTATCTGCAATTTTACCAGATTTGATTTTATCTAAAGTTGTACTGATTGCATGAATATAAGACCGTACCTCTATGGTCGATGGTAAGACATACCGCTTACCTTCAAACCCAATTTCAGCAATAGATGAGAGTGTTGCAGCGGTACCAGAGCCAAAAGCCTCTAGTAATGTACCAGCTATTGAAGCTTCTATTATTTCTACAATAGAAACCCTACGCTGTTTAACAGGAATATTGAGGTCAGCAGCAACTTGAATTACACTCTTGCGGGTTATTCCATCCAGAATTGTATCACCCAGCAAAGGGGTGACAAGTTCATCACCGATTCGAAAAAATACATTCATGGTACCTGCTTCTTCAATATAGTTATGTTCGGCACCATCGGTCCATATCACCTGGTCAAAACCTTCATCAATAGCAATTTTGGTCGGATATAATGCACCAGCATAATTTGCTGCAGCTTTTGAAAAGCCTATGCCACCGGCTGCGGCCCTGGTAAATTCAGTCTCAATTTTAACTTTTACCGGCCGTGAAAAATATGGACCTGAAGGACAGGTAAATATACAGAACATATATTCTGTTGATGGATGAACACCGACAAATTCATCAGTGGCAAACATATGAGGTCTGATATATAGCGAACCCTGCTCAGTTGTAGGTACCCAGTCACGATCAAGGGAAACAAGTTTTCTAACGGCTTCAACAAAAAGTGCCTCAGGAATCTCAGGCATACATAGACGGGCAGCTGATTTATTAAATCTTCTGGAATTTTCTTCAGGCCTGAATAAAACCACCTCTGATGTATCGTTTCTATACGCTTTCATGCCTTCAAAAATCGCCTGTCCATAATGCAGGGTAATCAATGCAGGAGAGAATTCAAGCTTACCAAAGGGTGTAATTTTAAGCTCAGACCAGTGACCGTTTTTATAGAGGGCAGTAAACATATGATCTGAAAAGACTTTACCAAATGGAAGATTTGAAAAATCAATATTCGGAAGTTTTGAATGCTGTATTTCAGTTATTTCGATTTCTTCAGTTACAATCACGTCATTAAGGTTTATTCAGGCAAATATATTAAAAGTTTGCCTGAAGAAAAGCGTGCACATCAGCGAGAGTGGCATCTACTTTTTTAAAGATTTCGGTCTTTGCCAGCAAAGAGTATAACCGTTCGGGTATTTCTACCGGTTTACCAGTTTGCTTTTCAACCAGATCTGCAAATTTTGAGGCATGGGCTGTTGAAAGAACAATACCAGGAGAGATATGATCATTAGCCTGAATACGGTAACGCTGAAGTGCCAGGTAGGCAACGGCGGTATGCGGATCTATTATATAGCCTTGATTTTTATATAGTTCTGAGATCGTGGCAGCGGTTTCTTCATCAGTAATTTTAAATCCGGTAATATCCTGATTAAGGGCATTCAAATCATGTTGATACAGATCGATTATCCGGGAGAAATTACTTGGGTTACCCACATCCATTGCTGATGAATATGTTTCAAGACTCGTACGTGGTCTGAAAGTGCCACTATTGAGGTATTCAGGGAATACATCATTTTCATTACTGGCTGCAATGAGTTGTTTTATTGGTAGGCCCATACGTTTTGCTAATAAAGAAGCCGTCAGGTTACCATAATTACCACTTGGGATTGAAATAATTGGGGGAGGTGTATCTGCTTCAAGTTGGCTGTAGGCATAGAAGTAATAGAAGCTTTGTGGAATCAGGCGACCAATATTAATTGAGTTAGCTGAACATAACTGATATTTTGCCTGAAGCACCCGATCGAGAAAGGCTTCTTTCACCAAGCGCTGACAGTCATCAAAAGTACCATGAACAGCCAGCGCCTTAATATTCTCACCCATAGTTGTTAACTGTCGGCGCTGCATATCGCTCACCTTACCATCAGGATACAGAATCACCACATCGACATTCTCAACTCCCAGAAATCCACTTGCAACCGCGCCTCCTGTATCACCAGAAGTAGCAGTAAGAACTATTATTCTTCTTGGGGCATTTCTAGCCACATATCGTAAAACCAAGGCCATAAACCGGGCACCAAAATCTTTAAATGCAAGCGTTGGGCCATGAAAGAGTTCAAGAACAGAAATTTCAGGGGTGATTTTTTTTAAAGGCACCTCAAAATCAAATGCACTATGACAAATACGTTCGAGCTCGCTGATCGGTATCTCATCAGAAAGCAAATGGGTTGAAATAGCAAAGGCCATTTCTGGAAAATTCATCTTTGAAAGCTTCCCATAAAATGTTGACGGTAAAGGTAATATTGAATCAGGCACGTACAAGCCCTTGTCTGGGGGGTAGGCATCTACGATAGCCTGCGAAAATAATTTTTTATGTTTGGGATTATTTGTTGAATGTAACAGCATTTAACTTGAATATGTACCTGTGCGATTAATTGGTGATAGGTATGAATGGGCCGTAACACCTGCTTTACAAAAGGCCAGAACCATTGCTGCTGCAATTTTTTCAGCACGCTGAATTCCTGTTACAAACGCAAAAACCGTTGGCCCTGATCCAGAAATACTACAGCCGATAGCACCATTGTCAAGCGCTGCCTGTTTAACCTGTGAATATCCGGTGATAAGTGGAGCTCGATAGGGTTCAGCGAGTAAATCCTGAAAAGAACGGCTGAGCAGGAGCATGTCATTGTTTACCATGGCCATTATAAACCCCGCCACATTTGCCATCTGGGTAATAGTATCATTCAGGCTTACCTGACTGGGTACCAGATTGCGCGCAGTTTTGGTAAGAATTTCAAGATCAGGGTGAACCAATACTGTACAAAGCTCATCTGGAACCGGAATCTCAATGAGATCGACAGGATTAGCAGATCGTACCACAAGCATGCCACCAAGCATTGCAGGAGCTATATTGTCGGCATGAATACAGCCACTAGCCAATTTTTCACCCTCAAGAGCAAAGGGTATCAAGCCCAATTTATCACCAACAGGATTTCCCAATAACTCGTTGAGTCCAAAAACAGCGGCTGCAGCACTCGAAGCACTTGAACCCAGACCACTCCCAACAGGAGATAATTTATGAATTTCAAGTTCTACTCCCTGACGAATATCGAGGTGCTTCATAAAATGAATTAAGGCAACACCTGCTGTATTTTCTGCAGGAATTCTTGAAATTTTACCAAAGTCTCCAGTGATAAGCTTAATTGAAATTTTTTCAGACGCATTCGTTCTCAAGATCATCCGATCACCAAGACCATCAATTGCAAAACCCATCATATCAAAGCCTGCTCCTACATTGGCGACTGTGGCCGGTGAAAAAACAGCTACAGACTTTACCATGACTGACCAGAACTACTTATTGTTATAATTTCAGAAAACACACCAGCTGCAGTTACTTCTGCTCCAGCACCAGGACCTTTGACAACTAAAGGACGCTCTTTGTACCTATTGGTTGTAAAAGAGATCAGATTATCACTTCCGCTTAAATTATAAAACGGATTAGTATTATCAACATCAAGGAGTTTGATGGCAGCTTTACCATCTTCAATCACACCTATAAATCTTCTGAGCTTGCCTGATTTTAATGCATTTGATGCCAGTTCAGTAAAACGTTCGTCTTCTGAAGGTAGCTTTTGGAGAAATTCACTGACATCTCCTGAATTAAAATAATGCGCCTGTAAAATGGGATCTACCTCGACATCTTCGATTTCAAGAGCGATGTTACATTCCCTGGCAAGAATGACAAGTTTTCGGGCAAAGTCGGCCCCGCTGAGATCAACCCTCGGGTCTGGCTCAGTAAAACCTTTTTGCATGGCACTTTTTACGATATCGGAGAACTTTTTATCAGGGGCAAGACTGTTAAATACAAACGAAAGAGACCCTGAAAGAACGGCTTCAATTTTCAATATTTTATCGCCACTATTCAATAAGTCATTTAAAGTGCCTATTACGGGGAGGCCGGCCCCAACATTGGTTTCGTATAAATACTTTACCCCTCTTTGCTGTTGAATTTTCTTCAGCAGTTTATAACGGTCATAAGAGCCTGAATTTGCGACCTTATTGGGGGTGACAATTGAAATACTTGCATCAAGTACCCCGGCATATGCATCAGGGATAACAGCATCAGCCGTACAATCGATGAAAATTGAATTTGGCAGATTAAACTGTATCATCTGGTCAATATAGTTTGAAAGTAGCATAGGCTGACCATTTTCACTGAGTTCCTGCTTACCGGTAGTCATATCGATACCATCTTCAGAAAAGAGCATTTTCTTAGAATTTGCAAGACCTACCAAATTAAGTTCAACAGATTTGGTAATTTTTAAAAATTGCCGCTGCTGTTCCATTATTTCAAGAAGACTGCCACCAATATTACCAACCCCTATTATAAATAAATTCAGGGTTTTAGTATCTGACAGGAAAAATGTTTCATGAGATGAATTTAGCGCCTTTGAAAGATCATCCTGGCTGATAGCAACAGCTATCGTCAGCTCTGAAGAACCTTGAGCGATTGCTGTTACATTTATACCGTTACGGCCAAGGGAGGTCAAAAACCTACCTGCTATACCTGGCACATGCTTCATATTTTCTCCTACCACCGCCAGCAGGCAAAGATTCTTCTCAATTGCAACTTTATCAAGCAACCCTGATAAAATTTCAAGACCAAATTCTTCTTCAATCAACTTACAAGCGCGCAGACTCAGATCACCGTGAATAGCAAAAGTTATTGAGTATTCAGAAGAGCCCTGCATAATCAGAATAACCTGTATTCGCTGGGCTGAAAGAGTCCCAAAAAGCCGTGCTGAGATACCTGAAACTGAAGCCATTCCACTACCTTTCAATGTCAGCAGGCTGATATGTTCAACACTCGTTACCCCTTTAACCATGAATTTATTATTGAATACACCAGCAGAAATTAGGGTACCCTCAAACTCAGGGTCAAACGTATTTTTAATTCGAATAGGAATTTTATTCCTGTATGCCGGCATGACTGTAGGCGGGTATAAAACTTTTGCGCCGAAATGCGACATTTCCATGGCTTCTTCATAAGATAAGTCTGATATAGAAAATGCTTTTTTAACCTTCCGCGGATCGGCAGTCAGTACGCCGTTTACATCTGTCCAAATTTGAATTTCAGACACATTCAAGGCTGCTCCAAAAATTGCAGCAGTGAAGTCAGACCCCCCCCTTCCTAAAGTTGTATCTATACCCGCAGCATTTGAAGCTATGAAACCCGGAGTAATCCAGATGCCCCCACTACCTGCCTGTTCATCATACCAGCCTTTAATTCTACTATAGCTTGCAGTAAGATTTGCCTTTGCCGCTCCATATACATCGTCAGTAATAATCAGCTTGCGGGCATCAACTAAATGACTGCCAGGACAACTGTTGTGAATATACTCATACAAAATAGTACTAGAAATGCGTTCACCGATGCCAGCAACAGAATCAAGGCTACGGTCAGATAATTCACCGAGTAGAAATATCCCTTGTAGCTTACTGTGAAGCTCTTGAATAATTTCTTCAATTTTAGTAGTTACCGAGATTTGTACAGCAGGTTGGGTGAACATAACCAGGATTGCCTGCAAATGCTTCAACTTAATCTGTTCATATAGTTCAGAATAGCTGATATCACCTGATTCGGCCATTCTGCTGACTTTTATCAATAAATCAGTTATGCCATGCATTGCTGAGCAAACGACTAGTAATTTCTCTTCTTTTTCAGCAGAACGTTTGATAATTTCTGAGACTTTAACAAGATTTTCAGCGTTAGAGACAGATGAGCCTCCGAATTTCATTACAAGCATGGTACTTTCTTTAAAACAACAAGTTTTGAGTATCGCCAATCAGACAATATTATAAACTACTTGACAATACAAATAACGCTTTTTATTTTGACTTTGCCAATAATAACAGAATATCTAGTAAAGGATTCTGAACTTAATAGTATGCTCAATTTTTTTCAGGTCTGAGATAACCAACGGGTCATACCTCATATTTACATCAGTAATTACATATCCCAGGTCTTTGTTTGTTTTCAAGTACTGACCCTCTATATTCATTGAATGATCGGCCATGACCTGATTTATTCTGGCTATAATGCCGGGCATATTCCGATGGATATGAATAAAACGATGTGTTCCCTTATTACTTTGTAACTGTATACTTGGAAAATTTGTACTCAGATAAGTCGACCCTTTATTTATAAAATCAATCATTCTTTTGGGAATGAACAACGTATTTTTAGGCTTATTACGGGTATCGTCAAATACAACAATTCCCATTTTTGTTGCCAGTTCGAGTGGAAGCATCTGACTCGCATTTCCAAGACAACCTATTACTTTTAAAGTATGGCATTCCTCAAGTTCTTCATCTGTCAGACGGCAAGAACCATTCAACAATAAAACGCCTATATCTTTTCTGTATTTCTTTTCCAGGGTAGTCTTTTCTCTAATTGAAAGACCGTCTTTTTTAAATAACTCAATTGATTCTTCTTTCATTTCACCTATCAAAAGCGATAAGATCCTGTTTTTAGGATATGAGATCGCCTGAGGAAGATTATTCAGGTATAGAAACTCATCAAAGCTCGGAGTGATATGATCTGCATTTTTTACAACTTTTTCCCGGGAAATATTTTCTGTGAATGCAAAAAATTTCTGAATCAGCCCAGATTCTTTTAGCTGATAATCTGAATGTCCATCTCCTATACCAAACAGCGGGCCGTCAAAATTCATCCCCCTGATTAATTTTACCTTACCACCTTCTTCAGACAGCGGATTATTTTTATCAAAGCCTGTTATTTGACCGTTATCGTCATAGGTGAACGTATTGGCAAAAACATTTTCTTCACGAATACCAAAGGCTGTAACTACAGGAATTATAAACTCTCTGAATCCTCCAGATACGATATAAACTTGGTGCTGGTGTGATTTAAAAAAGGCTTTGTTTCTATTAAAAGATATCGACACTTTGTTCCTTAAGACTTTTATGAGGTCTGTAAGATGACTTTTATTTGCCTTTAGCAGCCGAACCCTTTTTTCGAGACTTTCCTGGAATGACAAAGTGCCATTCATTGCCTCATTTGTTAATTTTTCAATTTCCAGGGCTACAGATTCTTTTTCGGGATGACCGGCTAAAGAAATGCGTACCAGTTCTTCGAGTGCTTCAACCTGGGTGAATGTACTGTCAAAATCAATAATGTAATATGATTTATTTTTCATTCTGGGGAGATTCAAAAAAATTATTCTATTCTTATAGCCTTATTCAGAATTGCCAAATGTTGGTATTGATGCCAGGTTTATCTCGCCACAGATTTCTTCAATCACCTCTTTAATCGGGGTGAACTTGCAGATATCAAGTTTATTAATTTTTGAAGTATCAAAAAATGTTTTATTCATGGCCAGATTTGCACTTTCTTTATTCAACCCTAGGTTCTTAAATAAAAAACTAAGATTACCTGCTAAACTGAGTATCCAGGGCTTGATTTCTTTAACAGGAATCGGGCGCCCCAAATGGGCAGCAGCCTGCTGAAAAAAATCTTTGAATGAAAAATTTTCTGCCGACAGAATAAACCTTTCACCGCTTACTGAACTCTTCATTAGCCCAACCATACAGGTTATCACATTCTGAACAGAAATCATCCCTGTTAGCCCCGGAGGGTATAAACCAAAGCCTCTGTTAACCAGGCCAAACATACGCCCACTCCCATTTGAGAGATTCGTTTCACCCAGAATTAAAGATGGATTCACAATTACTGCATTTAAGCCTTCGACGATTGCCCTCCAGACCTCCCTTTCAGACTCAAATTTACTGATACTGTAACCGGAGCTTGATGAATTCAGCTCAAGAATATTCATTTCACTTGCCATCTGACCTTGAATAGGGATACCAATTGCTGCAACAGAGCTAACATGTAAAAGCTTTTTGACTTGAAACCGGGCACAAAGCTCTACTATGTTTGCAGTACCTTCCGTATTGGTGCGTATCATTTGTTTACGATCATCAGGTTCAAAAGAAACCATTGCCGCGCAGTGGTACACATAGTCAATATTTTCAAATGCTTGTTCAAGGGCGAATAAATCTAACATATCTGCCTCACGCCATTCTATAAGTGAAGCAAACGGGCGTAGAATAGTCGGAATAACAGAGCCAGAACGTCTGATTGCACTAATTTTTTCACCTTCCTGTACCAGCTTTAGTGCCAGGTTAGAACCGAGAAAACCTGTGGCGCCGGTTATAAGAATCATTTGTTTTTTTCTCAAATATCTGATTCTCCCGCTAAGAGCGAAATTTATTTATTCAAAGGATACTAAAAAGCAGGGATGCTTTACTATTAAAAATCGGGTGCATCTAAAAATCAATTCCCGTTAAAGGAAAAAATTAAGTATTGTTGCCACGCTTTATTCTTATCTCAGGAGTTTGGCAAAAAGCAGTAATAATGGATTTAAACCTCTTATTCGAGCCCCTCGACTTGTCACATATTAATGCTGGTGGTAGCTTAAGGCATACCCAGCTTGGTGCTCAAATCAGTTTGCACACTGAATTATTCCCAGATCTTGACGGGATTCAGGTAGTTTTAATCGGAGTTCCTGAAGAAAGAGGATCGGCTGATAATAAAGGATGTGCCTGGGGAGCAGACATTATCAGAAAAGAATTATACCAGCTTGAACATAATTTCGAGCTCAATATTGCAGATCTTGGCAATCTTATCATAGGTCAAAACCTTCAGGATACCTATGCCGCACTTGAGCATATTATGGCTGAGTTACTGAAGAACAAAATATTCTGCATCATATTAGGTGGTAGTCAGGATCTAACCTACCCACAATATTGTGCCTATGGCAGGTTCAACTCAAAGGTTGATTTATTAGTGATTGATTCTTTTTTTGACCTGAGTACAGAAATCATAGGATCTCCTGAAATAAATTCGTCTTCTTACCTGAATAAAATCATTGTTCATGAGCCAGATATACTGTTTAATTACAGTAATATCGGGTATCAAAGTTACTTCGTGAGCCAGGAAATGCTTAGACTGATGGATAAACTTTGCTTTGACACCTTTAGACTCGGTGAGCTTAGTGGAAAAATTCAAGAAGCCGAACCGATCATTCGTAGTGCTAATCTTTTAAGTTTTGATCTGCATGCACTCCGGTTTTCTGATGCCCCTGCCAGGGCCGGACAAAACCCACATGGTTTTTATGGGGAAGAGGCCTGCCAGCTTTTTAGATACGCTGGTATGAATGAGCAGCTCACTTCATTGGGCATCTATGAATTTAACCCCTCTTTAGATATTCGAAACCAGACTTCTCAATTACTAGCGCAGATGCTCTGGTATTTTCTTGAAGGGTATTCATTTCGAAAACAGGATAATCCCCTTAATTCAAGCCTGAATTTTATCAGGTACAGAACCAGTGTTGCCAGCCACCCTGCTGAAATTATTTTTTATAAGAGCCGTAATACGGGAAGATGGTGGTTGCAGGTACCTTATCCTGAGCGATATGCACGAAATGAGCATTTCCACCTAACTCCCTGTACCTATGAAGATTATAAACAGACTTGCGCCGGTGAATTACCTGACCGATGGTGGAAAACCATACAGAAGTTGTAGGAAAACATAAAAAATCAACCTATCAACATTATTACTAAGTATTTAGTTGTATAACTATGTTTTTAGTTATACTTTTAGATATGGAAACAATTAAAGATCTCACCCGTGCTGAAGAGCAAATTATGCAGGTGATTTGGGAAATCGACCGGGGCTTTATAAAAGACTTTCTTGACAAATTACCCGAACCAAAACCTGCGTATAATACCGTCTCAACAATCGTTCGCATTCTTGAAGTAAAGGGCTTCGTTTCTCACCAGGCATTTGGTAAAACCCATCAATATTTTGCACTCATTCAAAAAGAAAGTTATAAAGATTTTATAGCGCATAAAATGATGGGTTCCTATTTCAACGGCTCTGTGTCAAGTATGATTTCTTTTTTCGTTCGGCAGGAAAAAATTGACCTGCGGGAAGCAAATGAAATAATTAAACTAATTGAAAAATCAAAAATCCAATGATTATGGGATTCCTGATCTACCTGCTCAAAATGAGTCTGAGTTTTACACTTCTTTATTTACTCTATCTGCTTTTGCTCAGGCGTAGCACATTTAATAACTGCCAGCGCGCCTATCTCTTACTATTACCCATTGCCTCAATATTAATTCCACTGGCAAAATTTCCTGAGAAACTTGACAGTCAACCGATACAATTTAATCTGCCTGAAATTTTAATTAAAACCCACGTAATAACTCCCGTTAATGAGCATCTCTTGAGTCTCCAGGTCTGGCTAATTATACTCTACGGATTGGGGCTAACGTTCATGATCACCCGTTTTGTACTAAGAATAGTTCGACTTCTGCTTATCACCAACAAGGCAAAATTTAATTCTCACTGGCAATCCTATATAGTGCAACCCACCGATTTTCACGGCGCTGGCTCATTCTTCAATGTGCTGTTTTTACAAGGTGGCAAAATTGATAATGCTGAGCCACTGATTATTGAGCATGAGCTGATACATATCAGGCAAAAGCACTGGGTTGATATAATAATCGCCCAGCTATTTACCAGTTTTAACTGGTTCAACCCCCTGAGCTACTTATTAATTAATTCACTGCGACTGCAACATGAATTTATTGCCGACCGAATCATTTGCCAGGATAGCCTGAAAAAACATGCTTACCAGGATCTCTTGTTTGCTAAAAGTTTTGGAAGCATTAATTTCCTCGAAATACATTCATTCAATAAACCTTCATATTTAAAAATCAGAATCATGAAACTAAATCAAGCTGTATCAGCAAAAAGTCAGTTACTGTATTATCTCAGTGCGGTGCCTGTAATGACATTATTAATTGTGACATCAATGATTTTTTCAGGGCAGGCTACTGCGATCGGTTTAAACAGGCCTGAAAGAAAAATCGGATTAGTTGAATCCAGGATCACGAATGAATTTGTTCAACATAAAACAGCAAAAGACAGTGGCGATCAGAAGGTTTATAATCAATCACAAACGCCCCCAGCCTATCCAGGTGGTGATATACAATTCATGTCTGATCTGGATCATAATCTTCATTATCCTAAAGAAGCTAAGGCCAGACAGATAGAAGGCAGTATTATGGTAAATTTTATAGTTGAGAAAAATGGATCAATTTCTTCTGCACACGTTATCAGAGGCGAAGAAATCGGTTACGGCTTAGCTGAAGCTGCCTTAAAAGCCGTCAGTCAGCTGAAGAATTTTAAGCCAGGTATATTAAATGGTAAAAAAGTAAGGGTGTCCTACTCAGTACCCATTACCTTTAAACTTGAGGGTACAACGAATAAAAAAACAGGGTTTATTAAAGCACCCGTTCCACTATACCTGGTTGATGGCAAGGAAATGACGAATGACGATGTCATGAAGTTAAAACCATCAAGTATAAAGTCTATGAATATTTTAAAAGATAATATGGCCATTGATAAATATGGCTCACGAGCAGCAAACGGGGCTGTTGAAATAACTATGAAAGAATTAAAATAGGCGTTTTAACACTATTTGCCAGCTGACTCCGAAATCAGGTCATCACCAGACAGGGCAATGGCAAAACCAGATCCTGAATCTGCATCAGAAGCAAGCGCCAGCGAAGTTTTTGATGCAGATTCAACCTGATCATTCGGCCCTAACAGAAGCATAGGAACAGGCTGCATAACTTCAACCAGAACAGGTTTAGCCTTTTGATGGCTTTGTTTTACCAACGATGACTGACCTTTGCAAGAGGCCAATAAAACCGGTAGGCAGAGCAAACAGATTAAGACAAAGCCTGAATTTCTCAAATAAACACATTGAAATTTTGTACCGGTTGATTTCATATGCGATGTAACGGAAGCCCCGCTAAAAGGTTCGGAAATCAATAAAGTTTTAAGCCATTTGTAATCATAAAAAAAGGGCTGGTCATTTAAGACCAGCCCTTTGTTATTTAACAATACTTTTTTAAGCGAGCATTTGCACAAGCCCTAAAATAGCAAGTACCAATCCTATTGCAGTAAAGATGGTTCCAACTACACCACTGATCAGGAAGAAAATAACACCTAAAACGATCAGGATCAAACCAATTAAAAGCAGTTTGTTAAAACCACCATACGATCCGCCCCTGGCGGCCATGGCACTTGACATTTTAACTGTTCTACTGGTCAGTTTATCTTCAATCTTCTGCTTCTTGGCATCAGAAAGTTTATTGAAAGCTGCGTTTGCAGCTAATTGCTCATGAACAGTTTCTCTGACAGCATTTTCACGAACGACCATATCACTTGAACTTAGTGCAGCCTTACGCCCTATTGATAGAGCAGACTTAATTTCTGCTGCTTTCAATGTTGCTTTTGCAACCAGATCATCACCAGAAGTTGAAGCTGTAGCCATTCCCGTATTTGAATGGTCAGGGGCTGTAGCAAGGGAAGATGAAGGTTTTTCAGTTTCTGTTACGCTTTTATCTACTGCGACCATAGGCGTGGCCACCTGAGCATAGTTATCAGACTTCGTTATAAATTTTGGATCAGCGCTTTTGACTTTTACCCAATGGTATTGGGAAGCACATGAACTGAGTAATGCCGCCGATATGGCAAGGCTTAGCAAAAGTGTTGAAGAAACACCAAAAAAGGAGTTGATCTTTTTCATAATTTGAATTTAAATGAAAGGAATATCTTAATATTTCTAAAATAAAGAAGATTAAATAAGCTCAATCAGTCGTAATGAAAAAGTTATACGTTTATGGCATTTTAAGTCACAATTTTTAGTTTTAAAGATCAAAACCAATATCACTGCGAAAATTCATTCCCTCAAAACTGATTTCATTAATTCGGGCAACCGCAGTTTTTAAAGCTGCCTGCTGATCAGGGCCCATGGCCGTAACGGCCAGCACCCTTCCTCCATCAGTTACTACCTCACCATTTTCATTTTTCGTACCTGCATGAAAAACAAAGCTTCCTTCCTGTGCCTGGGCACCACTGATTTTATCACCCTTATTATACTTACCAGGGTAACCACCTGCGACAAGCATAATAGTAGCAGCCACCTCTTTGCTTACACTTAGCTCAGCGGTATCAAGTTTACCCAGAGCAAGTGACTCAAACAGCTCGACAAGATCAGAAGTGATTCTGGGCAAAACGCTTTCAGTTTCAGGATCTCCGAGTCTTACATTATATTCTATGACCAGAGGCTCATTATCTACTTTAATGATTCCAATAAACAGGAAACCACTGTAAGGAATATTTTCTGCCTGAAGACCCTGAATAGTAGGAAGAATAATTTGCTCAGTAATCTTGTTCATAAATTCAGGTGTCGCAAAGGGTACTGGTGAAACAGAGCCCATTCCTCCGGTATTTAAACCGCTGTCACCTTCACCAATCTTCTTATAATCTTTAGCCTCTGGAAACACCTTAAATGATTTACCATCGGTAAGTACAAAGACAGAAAGCTCAATACCATCAAGAAACTGTTCAATGACAACAGTCGTTCCGGCTTTACCAAATGCCGCACCGCTCAGCATTTCAGTGACGGTAGAAATTGCTTCGTTTCTATCACTGGTGATTACTACTCCTTTACCTGCAGCCAGCCCATCGGCTTTCAACACAATTGGTAAAATATGCTGATTGATATATTGGGTTGCCTTCTCAAGTTCACTGGCATTAAAACTTGCATATGCAGCAGTCGGAATACCGTGACGGTTCATGAAAGCCTTTGAAAAGTCTTTACTACCTTCAAGCCGGGCTCCCTGCATGCAGGGGCCAATGATATGAATATACTTTAATGCGTTATCTTCCAGAAAAAAATCATGAATACCCAGTACCAGGGGCTCTTCAGGGCCAACAATAACCATCTGAATGTTTTTTTCAAGTACAACCTTTTTTATAAATTCGAAATCATTCACTGACCCGGGTATATTCAAACCACAATCTGAGGTACCTACGTTTCCGGGCAGTATGTAAAGTTGACTGCATTTAGGGCTTTTAGAAAGCTTCCATGAAAGAGCATGTTCTCGCCCTCCTGATCCCAGCAAAAGTATATTCATGGAGTAAAATTAGGTGAATTAGCCATATATTTGTAAGCTTTTAAGGTTTTATACAGATGCTCTGCTAATCTTAACTCCTGAATTGACTTTGACTTTACGTGCAAATTTCATATTTAATGACAGTTTGTACTGGATAAATGTCTTTATTTATTCAATTAATGACTGGCTTGACTTTTGAGCCGGCATGCTTTTAATTGCCTACCAACAAAAAAGAAATTATGATCAATTATATTTCTAAACTTTTTGGAAATAAATCTGAACGCGATGTCAAAAGCCTAGGGCCCATTGTTAACCAGATTCTGGCAGAATACAGTCAGCTTCAAACAGTTTCTAATGATGAACTACGGGCAAAAACAGCCGGGATGAGAGCCCGTATCAATGAATTCTTAAAAGGCATTGATGAACAAATTAATGAGATAAAGGTAGAGGCCGAAAATCCTGAACTTGATATAACGCAAAAAGTTCCGCTTTATGATGAGGTTGATAAGCTGGGGAAAGATCGCGATATAGAACTCGAAAAGGTTCTTATGCAGGTATTACCCGAAGCGTTTGCGGTAATGAAAGAAACAGCCCGACGGTTTAAAGAAAATTCTGAACTGGTCGTAACAGCAACAGAATTTGATAAGAAACTTGCAAAAAAACATGATTTCGTCAGCATCAGCGGTGCTGATGCGGTTTATAAAAACACCTGGACAGCAGCCGGAATGCAAATTACCTGGGACATGGTTCATTATGATGTACAGCTTGTAGGTGGCATTGTATTACATGAAGGAAAGATCTCAGAGATGGCAACGGGTGAGGGTAAGACCCTTGTAGCGACCCTACCTGTATTTCTCAATGCGCTTGCAGGAAACGGAGTGCACCTGGTAACGGTCAATGATTACCTGAGCCGACGCGATAGTGAGTGGATGGGCCCACTTTATATGTTCCATGGCTTACAGGTTGACTGTATCGACAAGCATGAGCCAAATTCAGAAGAGCGTCGGCAGGCTTATCTGGCTGACATTACTTTTGGAACAAATAATGAATTCGGTTTTGATTACCTACGTGACAATATGGCACGCAGCATTGATGACCTTGTTCAAAGAAAATTACATTTTGCAATTGTTGATGAGGTAGACTCAGTTCTTATCGATGATGCACGAACGCCTTTAATCATTTCAGGGCCTATACCCAGAGGTGATGAACATGAGTTTTATGATCTGAAGCCCCGTATCGAAAGACTGGTAAATGCACAAAAAGCCTATACAAATAGCGCCTTAACACAAGCACGTAAGTTACTTACTGAAAAAGATGAGGTTGATGGGGGCCTGGCTCTTCTTCGCGTTCACCGGGGCCTGCCAAAAAGTAAACCCCTGATCAAATTCCTGAGTGAGCCTGGAATGAGACAAATCTTGCAGAAAACTGAAAATTTCTATATGCAGGATCAGTCAAAAGACATGCATAAAGTTGATGCAGAATTGTTCTTTGTGATTGATGAAAAAAACAACCAGATAGAGCTTTCAGAAAAAGGTCTTGAGCTGATAACAAAATCTGGTGAAGATGTCAATTTTTTTGTCATGCCTGATGTAGGTATGGAAATAGCCGATATTGAAAAAAGCCCTGTGCTTTCTGAAGATGAGAAAGCCGCCAGAAAAGAAGAACTGATGCGGGATTTTGCCATCAAATCAGAGCGGATACACTCTATAAATCAATTATTAAAAGCCTATACCCTGTTTGAAAAGGATACTGAATATATTCTCGATGATGGTAAGGTAAAGATTGTTGATGAGCAGACAGGACGCGTACTTGAAGGGCGGCGTTATTCTGATGGACTGCATCAGGCCATTGAAGCCAAAGAAAATGTAAAGGTTGAAGATGCTACCCAAACTTATGCAACAGTAACACTTCAGAATTATTTCAGAATGTACCATAAGCTTTGTGGCATGACTGGTACCGCTACGACTGAAGCGGGTGAATTCTGGCAAATTTATAAGCTTGATGTTGTTGAAATTCCTACTAACCGCAAAGGTGTTCGCCGCGATCAGGAAGACATGGTGTATAAAACCATTCGTGAAAAATATAATGCAGTTGCTGAAGAAATAGTAAAACTGACAACCGAAGGAAGACCTGTATTAGTGGGTACAACCTCAGTCGAAATATCAGAGTTACTCAGCCGGATGTTAAAATTAAAAGGTATCAGACATAATGTACTAAATGCAAAAATGCATCAGAAAGAAGCTGATATCGTTGCCGAAGCAGGTAAAAAAAGTACTGTGACAATCGCTACAAATATGGCTGGCCGGGGTACAGACATAAAACTGGGACCAGATGTTAAAGAAGCTGGTGGTTTAGCCATCATCGGTACCGAACGCCATGAATCACGCAGGGTTGACCGTCAGTTAAGGGGCCGTTCTGGCAGACAAGGAGATACAGGATCATCACAATTCTATGTTTCTCTTGAAGATAACCTGATGCGACTGTTTGGCTCTGACCGTATTGCAAGTCTCATGGACCGTATGGGCCTTGAAGAAGGAGAAGTCATTCAACATTCAATGATTTCAAAATCAATTGAACGTGCACAGAAGAAAGTCGAAGAAAATAATTTTGGTATAAGAAAACGATTACTTGAATATGACGATGTGATGAACTCACAGCGCACGGTTATCTACACCAAACGTCATAATGCCCTATTTGGAGAACGTCTTGAGGTAGATCTTCAGAATGCCATATTTGATACCGTCGATGAACTTGCAAGAAGCTATCATGAAGAAGGTAATTTCGAAGGTTTCAGGGTAGAGGTGCTCCGTATTTTTTCTTATCTGAGCGAAACCATCAATGAGGCTGATTTTAAAAGCGCTAAGCCCGAGCAGTTAAGTCAGCGTTTATTTGAAGAGCTGCTTGATTTTTACCAGGAAAAAAGTCGCAGAATTGCCATGAATGCAGTGCCGGTTATTGAAGATATTTACAAAAACCGCCATCAGGGAATAGAAAATATTGTCATACCTTATAGCGACGGCAATATCACTTTTCAGGTACCGGTAAATCTTGAAAAAGCACATGCCTCAGCTGGTGCTGAGATTACAAAGGCATTTGAACAGGCGATTTCACTTGACATACTTGACGATGCCTGGAAAGAGCATCTTCGTGAAATGGACGAATTACGTCAGTCGGTTCAGAATGCTGTTTACGAGCAAAAAGATCCACTATTGATATATAAATTCGAATCTTATAAGTTATTTCAGCAGCTCATAACAAATATCAATCGAGACACAGTCAGTTTTTTATTTAAAGGAGCAATACCAGTACAGCAGGAAAATCAGGTCTCTGCCCAGCGTAAGCCTCAACCTCGTACTGATGCGCCAAAGCTCACAATGAGCAAGCCCGAATATGGCACAGAAGCAGAAAACGAACAGGTTGCACAATTAGTAAAAGCACAGCCTGTAAGGGCAGAGCAAAAAGCTGGCAGGAATGATCTCTGCCCATGCGGAAGTGGAAAGAAATATAAAAATTGTCATGGGCAGGGTGAGTTTTAGCAGGCGCATCCGGCAATCTGTAGGCTGTTTATTTTTCTGCCTGATGTTGGTCAGTTTTCATAGCCTGCAGGCACAGGTCAAGACTAATACGGTAGTAGAGCAGGTAGTGCGTTCTGAACCTAATCTGCAGCTGAATGAAGATGCCCGTTTAACGCTTGTTATAAAAAAACGAGCTGAATTCAATAAAAAACTTGCCTCAATACCTCAGGGCTACCGGATAGTATTGTATTCAGGAAGAATTCGTCTACTGGCTTATAATGCTCAGGAGCGTTTTAAACGAGCATATCCAGAACAGGAAGCCTACCTAACCTATGCTTTTCCGAATTTTAAAATTACGGCAGGCGACTATAAAACAAAAGAACAGGCAACCCTGATGCTTAATGAAATAAAAGCACTTTACCCTGATCAGATTTTACTGATTGTACCACAAAAAATAGACCTGACTAAAACTTACGAGCCAGACCAACAATGAGTAAATTACTAGAAGATAAAATAAAAGAGCAGGCAGCAGTGATCACCGCAAAAGTTATTGAAAACAGACGCTACCTGCATGCTCATCCAGAACTATCTTTTAAAGAAATAGAAACAGCAGCTTTTGTTGCCAGAAAACTTACTGAGCTTGATCTTCCATTTGAGGTTAAAGCAGGAACAGGACTTGTTGCCATACTTAAAGGAACAATCAAGTCAGACTCTGTTATTGCCTTACGTGCAGATATAGATGCACTGCCTATTCATGAACTGAATAATATACCCTATAAATCTCAGGTAGACGGGGTCATGCATGCTTGCGGCCATGATGTACATACGGCATCGCTACTGGGTACTGCAGAGATACTGAGTACCCTGAGAAATGACTTTGGCGGTACTGTCAAATTCATTTTTCAACCTGGAGAAGAAAAGATCCCTGGTGGTGCAAGTATGATGATCAAAGAAGGTGCGTTAAAAAACCCATCACCTCAGGCCATTCTTGGTCAACATGTTCTACCACAGCTTGAAGCAGGAAAGATTGGTTTTAGACCAGGTAAATACATGGCCTCGGCTGATGAATTATACGTTACTGTCAAGGGTAAAGGTGGTCATGGAGCAATGCCAAATTTTAATATTGACCCGATATTAATTGCTGCACATATTATTGTTGCCTTGCAGCAAATTGTCAGCAGAATGGCTGACCCGAAAATGCCTACAGTGCTATCATTCGGTACAGTAATAGCAAAAGGTGCCACCAATGTCATACCAGACTCTGTTTACATGGAAGGTACATTTCGCACTCTTGATGAGAAATGGAGAGCTGACGCTTTAAGGCGCATGAAAAAACTGGCTGAAGGCATGGCAGAAAGTATGGGT
>Ga0209511_1000500_pt1 | contig 39999 bp, 39 predicted proteins | sample SSSSmetaG_FD_184141 | JGI IMG/M metagenome (GOLD analysis project Ga0209511, IMG submission 184141) | Glacier valley bacterial and archeal communities from Borup Fiord, Nunavut, Canada, to study Microbial Dark Matter (Phase II) - ​SSSS... | ecosystem: Environmental > Aquatic > Freshwater > Ice >... | reverse complement strand
TTGGCCCGGCAGGCCGACTACGTGCTGCACGCGCCGGCCCGCCGCGAGGCGTGTCCGCACGACCTGGCCCCCACCACGAGCACCACCGCCGCGCTGGCCCTGGGCGACGCGCTGGCCGTGTGTCTGCTCGAAAGCCGGCAGTTCAGCGCCGCCGATTTTGCCCGCCTGCACCCCGGCGGCATCCTCGGCAAGCGCCTCTACCTGACCGTGGCCGACCTGAGCCGCCAGAACCAGCGCCCGCAAGTGGGGCCGCAAGCGCCCTTGCGCGAGGTATTGCTGGAAATATCGGGTAAGCGCCTGGGCGCGACGGCCGTGCTCGACGCGGCGGGCGGCCTGGCCGGCATCATCACCGACGGCGACCTGCGCCGGATGCTGGCCCGCGGCCAGTTGTCGGACTTGGAAACGCTTACGGCCCAGGATATTCTCACGCCCCGGCCCGCCACCATCGCCCACACCGAGATGGCCGCCGAAGCCCTGGCCCGGATGCAAGCCCGCAACATCACCCAGCTCATCGTGCTGGAAGACGGCGAGTTCGCTGGCTTCATTCACCTGCACGATTTGCTGCGCGAAGGGTTGGTGTAGGGGCGTGGATACGGGCTGGGCAGGTGGCAAACCGAAGGACAGCGGCGCTTAAGGCTGCCTTACCAAGTCTCCTCCGTCCGCGCCGAACGCTACCCCCGAAACTACCTTGAAACGAAGCGTTGAAGCAAACTTCGATTATCGAGACGTACATCATTCGGGTATTTGCATGCGGGTGCAAACCAGCATGCCGGTCATCTCGTAGCGTTATAAAATCCGAACCTGGTGAAACTTAAACTTTGCTGAGAAGCAGCCTATTTTTTTATTTCTCATTCCTCAATCCCTTCTCCATATTTCCCATGAATCAGCGTTTTACTAAACCCCTGTTTTCAGTCGCCCTGGCGGCGGCCGCCGTGGGCGGCCTGCTGACGTGGAGCGGCCACCACAGCCCGCTCGAAGCGTCTTCGCACCGCGAGGCCCCGCTCATCGCCGACGACCCGCTGGCCGACAACACCGACCTCTACGTGTTTCGCTCACCCGACGCGCCGGATAACGATGCCAACGCCACGGTTACCGTCGTGGCCAATTACATCCCGTTCGAGCTGCCCCAGGGCGGGCCGAACTTCAACACCTTCGGGGAAAATATTCGCTACGAGATTCACCTCAACAACGGCACGACTAACAACGAGCTGGTGTACCGCTTCACCTTCACGCGCCAGAACGAGGACCCCAGCACGTTTTTCCGGGTGCGGCTGGGCAAGGAAAATCTAAAGACGACATACAAGCTAGAGCAAATCGTAGGCGGTGCGACCACGACGCTCATCGCGGCGGGCGTGGTGCCGGCCCCCAACATCGGGCCGGCTTCGATTTCGGGCGCGGCGGGCCTCAACAAGCCCTCGTATCAGACGTATGCCGAGAGCACGATTCAGACCGTGAACGGCATCAAGGTATTCTGCGGGCAGTCGGACGATGCCTTCTTCACCGACCTGGGCAGCATCTTCGACCTGGGCGGGGTGCGCTCGGTGGCCGCCGCCCGCGACGGGCTGGCCCGCAAAAACGTGCACAGCATCGTGATGCAGATTCCGGTGGCTAACCTGTCGGTGGGCGGGGTGCCGCTCACGGCCAGCACCAGCATCCTCGACAGCCGATTCATCGTCGGCGTGTGGGCTTCGGCCAGCCGCCTCTCGCTACGCACCATCAACCCCGACGGCACCCGGCCCGAATCCGGCTCCTACGTGCAAGTGTCGCGCATCGGGATGCCGCTCACCAACGAAGTCGTGCAGGCCATTGGCTTGAAGGACGAGTGGAACGCGGGCAATCCCTACGGCGCGGTGCCCAAATTCGATGCCGGTGCCAAAAACCCGGAGCTGGGCCTCTACATGGCCGACAACGCGCCCGTGAACGGCGCGGCCCCCAAGCCCGCCGGGCAGACGTATTACGGCGAAGCCATTCCCGGCCTCGCGCCGTTGCGCATTCAGAGTAAGTCGCTGGCCGGGCTGTTTCCGGCCTCGACGGGCTTGCAGGGCGGGTTTGACTTCCGCAACGGTGCCCCCGGCCTGGCCCCGCTCTTCGGCAACGCCGCCACCAACGGCACGGCCCTGGCCACGACGGCTAACGGCGGCTTCGGCGAATATTTGCTCAACAACGGGCAAGCCGGGCAGCCGCGCTCGGTGGACTTGCTGCCAATTTTCCACACCGGGGTGCCGAACCTGATTCCGTATCAGCTCGCCACGGGCAAGACTGGCAATAACCCGCTCACGGCCGGTAAGCCTTTCATCAACAACTTCCTGCCTACTTTCGGCGACATGCTGCGCATCAACATGGCCGTGCCGCCCACGCCCCGCAACTCGCCCGACTTCAGCTCGCTGGGCCTGGTGGCCGCCGCCCGCCTGGGCCTCACCGACCCGCGCTTCAACGCGAGCGCCGCGCTGCAAAATATTCCTAACATGGACGGTTTCCCCAACGGCCGCCGCCTGGAGGACGACGTGACCCGTATCGAACTGCAAGCCGTGGGCGGGGTGGTGCTGGCCGCCGTGGGCCTCTGGTACGACGACTATACCGTGGGCACCAGCCCCAGCCCCGTAACCCCGCAACTGGGCCGGGTGCTGGGCTTCACGCTCAACGTGGAGAAGAACGACACGACTTTCCGCGCGGGCTTCCCCTACGTGCAGACCCCCTGGAGCGGCACCACCGCCCAGCGCATCGCCCTGGCCCAGTTCGCGCCCACGCAGACCAGCCTCACGCCGAGCATGCTGCAAGCTAGCGCCTACCCCAACCCGTCGGCCGCCAGCACCACCCTGCGCTTGGAACTGGCCCGGCCTACGGCCCTCAACGTGCAGATTCGGGACTTGCTCGGCCGCACGGTGGCCGTCATTCCGGCCAAAAGCTACCCATCCGGCGTAACCGAAATCAGCTGGCAGCCTACGGCGGCGGTGGTGCCGGGCCAGTACATCGCCTCGGTGTACGCGGGCAACACGCTGCTGCAATCGCTGCGCGTCGAGCGCCGGTAAGCTGATTCATCAAGCCTGAAGAGCCGCCGCGTAGCCGTTAAGGCGGACGGCGGCTCTTTTTTTAAGTCAGTGCGAAGCCTCTGAGCATTCGGGCCGAAGTAGGCGGCGTGATAATTTCGGCCCAAAGCAGAAAAATACTCACAAGCTCGTGATAATTCAGCCTGTGATAATCTGAGTTATCACAGGCTGAATTATCACACGTCGTTCAAATATTTTCCTATGCGAAAAAAACTCTACCCGGTTTTACTGCTGGCGTTTGGGCTGGCGGTGGCGGCCATCGTTTACTTCAAAAAACCCGGCCCGCCGGCCCTGCCCGAGCCGAAAGACCGGGTGGGCCGTCTGGCGCTGGGCGGCGAGTGGCTCAACGCCAAAGCAGCCATGCAGGGGTTGTTGGCCAAGCTGCGGGCCAACCCCGCCGACCAGAAAAGCCGCCTGCTGCTGGCCGAAGCCTATATGCAGGAGGGCCGCGTTACGGGCAATCACCCGTACTACGACGCGGCCGCGATGGATTTGCTGACTCAAGTGCTGGCCGCCGACCCGCAGAACTTCGAGGCGCTCTGCTGCCAGGCTTCGCTGAGTCTGACCCAGCATCACTTCGCCCAGGGGCTGGCGCTGGCTCAGCAGGCGCAGGTCCTTAATCCGCGAAGCGGCTACGTGTACGGGCTGCTTACCGATGCTAACGTGGAGCTGGGCCACTACGACGAGGCCATCCGCATGGCCGACCGCATGAACCAGGTGCGGCCCGACCTGAGTGCCTACGCGCGGGTGAGCTACCTGCGCGAGGTGCACGGCGACGTGCCGGGCGCGGTCGATGCCATGACCAAAGCCGTGCAGGCCGGCTACAACGGCCTGGAGCAAACCGAGTGGAGCCGCGTGGCCCTGGGCCACCTCTACGAAGTGAGCGGCCGGTTGCCGGAGGCTGAAGGCTGCTACCAGCAGGCGTTAATTAATCGTCCCAGCTACGCCTACGCCCTGGCCGGGCTGGCGCGGGTGGCCGCCGCCCGCCACGACTACCCCACGGCCATCACGTACTTGAACCAGGCCCGCGCCACGGTGCAGGACTACGCCTTCACCGACGAGCTGGTGGACGTGTATCGCCTGAATCAGCAGCCGGCCGAAGCCCAGAAAATGGCCCGCGAGGCGGTTACGATGCTGGCCGCCGCCGCCCAGCAGGCCAACGATAATGAGCAGCTCGGCCACTACGCCGACCGCGAGCTGGCCTACGCCTACCTCAAAACCGGCGAGCTGGACAAGGCCCTCGACCACGCCAAAATCGAGTACGCCCGCCGGCCCGACAACATCGACGTGAACGAAACCCTGGCCTGGGTGCTCTACAAGCGCGGCGACTACGCCGCCGCCGCGCGCTACGTGAGCGTAGCCCGCCGCACCAATTCCCAGAACCCCGTGCTGCTGTGCCGCGCCGGCCTCATCCTGACCAAAACCGGCCAGCCCGCCGCCGGCCGCGCCCTCATCGAGCAGGCGCTACGCACGGCCCCGTACCTGAATTCCGACGTAGAAGCCGAGGGCCAGCGTCTGTTGGCCGCCCGCTGAATGTTGCTCAAAGCACGCATGGCCCGTTTGTTTAGTCTGCTGTTATGCACGGGGCAAACCCCAACGGGGTTGCGTAGCCTAGCCCAGGGTTGGCGAAGCCTACCCTGGGTCAGCCAATCCCCACGTTACCCGAACCCCAACGGGGTTCCGCCCACGTCTGCCCGACGACCAGCTACGGAACCCCTTCAGGGTTCTGGTCTGAAGGACGCTGCTGGACCCAGGGTAGGCTACGCAACCCCGTTGGGGCTGGCCCCGTGTGTGAGGTCAATCAACCCACTAACGGCTCCCGCTGCTCGCTTTCCCAGGCTACTGCTGCTGGCGCTATTGCTGGCGCTGGCCGGGCCGGCGGCGGCGCACGTGCTCAACACCGACCTGAGCAAGCTGCCGCGCACGGCTATCTACTGGGAGTATCTGAAGCTGGGCTTTACCCACATTCTGCCCCTGGGCTTCGACCACATCCTGTTTATCGTGAGCTTGTACTTGTTGGAGCCGCGCCTCAAGCCGGTGCTGTGGCAGGCTACGGCCTTCACGGTGGCGCATTCCATCACGTTGGGACTGGCCATGTACGGCATTATTCGGCCGCCTGGCAGCGTCGTGGAGCCGATTATCGCGCTCTCTATTCTGTTCGTGGCGCTGGAAAACATCCTGACCAACCGGCTCAGTCCGTGGCGGCTGGTAGTCGTGTTCGGGTTTGGGCTGGTGCACGGCATGGGCTTCGCCAGCGCCCTGACCGGGCTGGGGCTGCCGCGGCAGGCGTACTTTGGTTCGCTCGTCTCGTTTAACGTGGGCGTGGAGCTGGGCCAGCTCAGCATCATCGTCTTGTGCTGGGCGCTGGTGGGGCGCTGGGCCGCCGCCCGGCCCTGGTACCGGGCGCGGGTGCTGGTGCCCGGCTCAGTGCTCATCGGCCTGGTCGCCGCTTACTGGACCGTGGAGCGGTTGCTGGCGTAGGCTTGTTTCTTGTTTCTTGTTAAAGTCGAACAAGGTATGACTATTTCAACTCTGCGAACCTCCGCGTAAGCCTCTGCGGAACTCTGCGAGAACCTACGCCCTGAAAACAAGAAACAAGAAACCCCTATGCCCCGCCCCGCGCTCACTCTGCTCTTGCTGCTGCACTACCTGCTGGTGGCGTGCGTCAGCGTGAGCGAGCGGCCGGCCCAGGCAGAGGGGGCGCGGGCTTTCGCCTACGCGCACCGCGCCGACTGCCAGCTGCGCAACGCCTGGCGCGGGGGCAGCTGCTTCGACGACTGCAACGGCCGGCAGTACGCCGTGCCGAAAGCGCGCCGGGCGGCCCTGCCGCTGCCCCAGCTGCTGGCCGCCGCGCGGGGGCTGGACCTGCACTGCCTGCCCGAGCTGCCCGCCCCGCCGATTGGTGGGCTGCGTTTCGGCCGGCCGGCCGGGTGGGGGCCGGGGCCAACTTTCGCCGTGCCGGCGGGAGCCGGGGGCCGGATTTTGTGCCCGCCCTGGAAGGGATAAGTTGGGTGGGAGCCTGCCCAGGTTCCTGCCGGCTGGCCGTCGCGCGATGCGGCGGCCTGGCCGCGTCTTACCCATTTTTTAGCTGACCGTCGCGCCAGCGAGCTTCTCGGGAGCTGAATCCGCGCGGCATTTTTTGTGAAAAAATCTTATTTGATACAGGGGCTAGTGGCCGCCTGGGGGGCGCTGCTGCCCGCTTATTGCCTGGCCCAGGCCGGCGGCCGGCCCGCCGCCGACACGGCGCGCACCCCGCGTACGCAACGCCTGGGCAACGTGGACGTGCGCGGCAGCGCCCAGCCGACCCGCAAAACGGCCCTCTCAGGCGAGGCCACGGCCAGCCCGGCCTCTGTGACGCTGGTCGGGCGCGAGTTCGTGGCTCGCCAGCCGGTGACTTCTTATGGCGACTTGCTGCGCCCGCTCTCGGGCCTCAACGTGGCCAACTACCAGCTCGGCGGCGTGGGCTACGGCGTGCAGCTGCGCGGCTACGTGACGACCGAGCACGCCCGCGACATCGCCTTCAGCATCGACGGGGTGCCGCAAAACCAGGGGTCCGACATCCAGACCAACGGCTACGTGGACCTCAACCCGCTCATTCCCGAAACGCTGCGGCGCATCGAGGTGGTGCGCGGGCCAAGCAGCGTCTTTGCCGGCGACCACGCCCTGGGCGGTTCCATTGCCTTTACCACTGAAGACCGGCTGCCGTCGAGCCTGACGCTGGGCGTGGGCAATTTCGGCACGGTGCGGGCGGTGGCCATCGCCGGCTTCGGCGCGGCCGACCCGCGCGGGGCCGGCGGCTACCTGGTCCTGGCCAACGAGTCGTCGGATGCGTACCGCGACAACAACCGCTACCGCCGTCTCAACGGGCTGGCCAAGTACAGCTTCCCGGCGCTCGGTGGCATGGCTTCGGTGCGGGCGCAAGTGTTCAGCAGCGATTTCAGCTCGGCCAACTACCTCAACCGGGCGGCCGTGGATGCGGGCCTGCTCGCGCGCCGCGCCGCCCTCGACCCCACCGACGGCGGCCATACTCAGCAGCAAAATCTGGTGTTCAACTACCGCGGCGACGGCGAAACGGCCTACTGGCAAGCCTCGGCCTACGTGCAGCACCACGACTTCGTGCGGCTGCGCGTGAACCAGCCCCGGCAGTTTGGCTTGCCCAACGGCCCCCAGCGCCGCGAGGAGGGCGACCGGTTCTGGACCGGCTTCGACCTGCGCCGGGTGGTGCGTGGTACTTTGCTCGGGCTGCCGGCCGAGTACGCGGGCGGGGTTTATTTCCGGGCCGACGACGTGAGCAACACCCGCTGGGTGACGGTGGCGGGCCAGAACGTGCGCCAGGTGCAGGACCGCCGGGTGCGCACCTACACGCCCGCCGCTTACGCCCAACTGCAGCTGCAGCTGGCCGAGGCCCTCAAGCTCACGGCCGGCGCGCGCTACGACGTGCTCTACTACCGCATCACGAGCGCGGGCTTCGACACCGACTACCCGAACAAGAACATCCGGGTGAGTCCGACCGCGTTCAGCCCCAAAATGGGCCTGGCTTATGCCGTGAGCGGCACGGTGGGGCTGTTCGCCAACTTCGCCCAGGGCTTCAAGGCCCCGAGCGGCTACGAGGAAAACATCGAAAACCCCGATTTGGGCGTGTCGCGGCTGACCAGCTACGAAGTGGGCGTGGCCGCCGACGATGCCAGCGGCCGCCTCCACGGCCTGGCCTCGGCCTACCTGACGACCCAGACCGGCGAGGTGCAGAACGACCCCGTGTCGGGGTTGCTGCTCAACTTCGGGCGCACCCGCCGCCAGGGCATCGAGGCCGAGGGCCGCTACCGCTTCGCCGACGACCCCGGCGCGCTGGCCCTCTACGGCAACTACACCCGCGTATTGGCCGAGCTGCGCAACGGCGACGCGCAAACGCTCTACGTGACGACCGTGCCCGACTACCTGGCCCTGCTCGGGCTGGACTACACCTTCGGGGCCGCCGGCCAGGCGGCCAATCAGCTCACGGTAGCGGTTTATGACCAGCTCATCGGCCCGAAAAACCTGGTCAGCGACGGCTCGCGGCGGAGTCCGGCGTTTCAGCGAGTGGGGGCCAAGCTGCTCTACGCCCGCCCCAGCCAGCCGGGCCTGCGCCTGTTCGCCGAAAGCACCTTTTACCCCGACGGCTCGCATGGCCTCGACGAGATGAGCTTTGTTTCAGGCGGGTTGCTGCTGACCGCGCCGCAAACGCCGTTCACGTTTACGGGTGGGGTGCGGCTGGCGTTTTAGTGCGGTTTTGGCTCGCCGCGCGTAGCGCCTCACCCCCCGGCCCCCTGATTATCTCTAAAAAATTTCTTCCCCAACGCCCCTTCCCATGAAATTCTCCTTCAAAACCCTGACCGCCCTGACCGCCGCCGTCGCCGTGCTACTGGCCCTGCCGCTGCTGGCCCACGATGCCTGGGTGGACCCGCTCGGCGGGCCGGACTACGCTGTGTTCTACGGCCACAAAGTGCCCGAGAGCTACCCCGCCGCCAAGGTGACCACGTTGCGGGTGCTCGATGCCCAGCAGCATTTCCTGCCCTACACCCGCACCGAGTCGGCCCAGGGGCTGCGCATCCGGCCCAGCGGGCAACCGGCCCTGTTCGTGCTGGATTTCGACAACGGCTACTGGACCAAAACCCCGGCCGACAAAGAGAGCCGCAACGTGCGCCTGACCAGCGAGCCGGCGGGGGCGGCCAACGCGGGCGGCGTGGGGTCGCACCCGCTCAAGTTCTCGAAAACCGTCGTGCGCTGGCAGCCCTGGATGTTTCGGCCGGTGGGCCAGCGGTTTGAGTTCGTGCCCGAGGCGTTCACGGGGCCGTTGCGGGCCGGGCAGTCGTTGCGGCTGCGGCTGCTGCTCGACGGCCAGCCGGTGGCGGGCGCGATGGTCGAAAACAACAGCAACGAAACCGGCCCCCGCACCGATGCCACCGGCATGGTCACCGTCACGCTCGTCAAGGGCATCAACCGCCTGGCCAACGACCTGGACCTCGCCCAGACCGCCGACCCCGATGCCACTCGCCTGAGCCTGACCGCCGCGTTGGTGTTCGTGGCTGAGTGACGGGTTTCTTGTTTCTTGTTTCTTGTTTCAAACTTGAACGAGGCAAGCTAGTGGGATTTCAACTCTGCGAAACGCTGCTCTCTGCGGAACTCTGCGCTGACCCGCGCCCTGAAAACAAGAAACAAGAAACAAGAAACAAGAAACAAGAAAGAAGCATGGCCTCTCTTCCCCGCCCGCCCAAAAACCCGACCCGCGCCTACGCCGAGCTGCTGGGCGGGGTGCTGGCGGTGAGCCTGCTGCTGCGCTGGCTCGTGGTGGGGTTCTACACCATCCCGACCGCCAGCATGGAGCCGGCGCTGCTTGTCGGCGACTGCCTGGCCGTAAGTAAGCTGCACTACGGGCCGCTGTTGCCCTGGCCATGGGGGCGCGGGCCGGCCAGCCGTTTGCCGGGCTTCGGCGCGGTGCGGCGCGGCGACGTGCTCGTCTTTCACGTGCCTTATGAGCAGCAGCGGGTCCTGGCCGAGCGCACCAGCTACGTGAAGCGCTGTGTGGCCGTGGCCGGCGACACGGTGAGTTTGCGCCAGGGGCAGGTCTGGGTGAACGGCCGGCCCGATTCGGCCGCCGTGCCCCCGCAGTTTCGCTACTTTCTCGAAGCCGACCCGCCCGCCGAGGCCGTGCGGCAGGCCCTGGCCGACTGGCACGTGGTGGACTACGCGGAGCCGGGCGGCCGCCCGGCCTTCACGGCCGACCCGGCGACCGGCCGACTGGGCTTTTTTGTGCAGTGCCCGGCCGCCGTGGCTGCGCGCCTTCGCCAGCGGCCCGACGTGCGCTCGCTGGTCATGCCCGCGCTCACCGCGCCCGACGCGCCGCTGTTCCCCGACGCCGCTGATTTTCACAACTCACGGGCCGCGAGTGCCGCGCCGCATCGCTGGCTGCCTGACGACTACGGCCCGCTGCCCGTGCCCCGCTGCGGGCAGGTGCTCGCCCTGAGTCCGGCCAACGCCGCGCTTTACTACGCCTTGGTGGCGCATTACGAGTCGAATGCCGGCATTGGCTGGCGCGACGGAATGATAACGCAGAACGGCCGCCCGCTCACCCGCTACGTCGTGCGTCAGAACTACTACTTCGTATTGGGCGACAACCGCGACGACTCCGAAGATTCTCGCTTCTGGGGCTTCGTGCCCGAAGACCATGTAGTGGGCAAAGCAGTATGTACGTTCCTCTCGCTCGACCCCTACGCTGACTTCTGGCACCGCATACGCTGGCGACGGCTGCTGCGGGCGGTGGAATAAGTCTTCCGACTTTTTTATTTCAAACTGAAGCCAGGTAAGGCAGGGTCGTTTATTCTCCGCGAACCTCTCGGAGCTCAGCAAGTACCCGCGCGCTAAAAACAAGAAGCCACTTCCGGCCTGGCAAATACCTTTGACCCTCGAACTAGCGGACGGGCTGACCGGACCGGCTGTTCATTTCGCGATTTTTATTAGGGCCAACTCAGCCCCGCGCGCTGCTTTGCCTTCCCCGCTGTTGTCGTTTCTTGTTCCGGCTTACAACGAAAGCGCCCGGCTCGGCCGTACGCTGGAGCAGGTGCTGACGTATCTCAGCGCCCAATCCTACCAGAGCGAGGTCATCCTGATTGATGACGGCTCGGCCGACAACACGACCGAAGTGGCCCAGGCGTATTTCGACAGCCACGCCGGCCCGGTGGCCACGCGGGTGCTGAGCTACCACCCCAACCGGGGCAAAGGCTACGCCGTGCGGCAGGGCTTGCTGGCGGCGCGGGGGCAGATAGCGGTATTTTCGGATGCCGACCTGTCCACGCCCATCACCGAGCTGCCGCTACTGCTCGGCCCCCTCCTGGCCGGCGAGGCCGAAGTCGTGTTCGGCTCGCGGGCGCTCGACCGCAGCCTCATCGGCACCCACCAGCCCTGGCTGCGTGAGCAGAGCGGCCGATTTTTTAACCGCGTCATGCGCCTCGTCACCGGCCTGCCCTACCACGACACGCAGTGCGGCTTCAAGGCGTTTCGGACCACCATCGCCCGCCCCCTCGCCCAGGGCGCGGTGCTGGACCGGTTCGGCTTCGATGTTGAGCTGCTCTGGCTGGCCCACCGCGCCGGCCTGCGCCTGCGCGAAGTGCCCGTGCGCTGGGACGACGCGGCCGGCTCGAAAGTGGGCCTGCTCAGCGGGCTGGACGGGTTTCGGGAGCTGCGCCAGCTGCGCCGGCGCGCGCGCCGGGGTGAGTATGCGGAGACACTAGCTAAGCTTCGCGCGGGGCGCTAAGCGGATTTGGCTTGCGCAAATTGCCGCTGATTAAGGGTTTATCGTAATTGGTGTGCCCACGGCGACGGCTGCGTACAGCTCATCTATTTCCGCGTCGGTGACGGCAATGCAGCCGTTGGTCCAGTCTCCAAGCCGGTGGAATTTGCCAAAAAAGCCGCGTCCATTCGGCAAACCGTGAATTTTTATATCGCCGCCAACCGGTCTGCCCAGCGCCTGCGCAGTTTGCCGGTCGGCTTCGTTGGGATAAGAAATCCCCAGATTTTTGTAGCAGACACTGTGAGGGTTTTTGTCAAAAATAACGTACTGCCCCTGGGGCGTTTTATTGTCGCCCTCAAAGTGTTTATCTCCGACTGGCGTTCGCCCCAAAGAAACCCGGTAGGATTTGAGCAGCTGGGTTTTACCGTAGAGGTCCATCCGTCGCGCGGATTTGAAAACAACTATCCGGGTTGGTTTGAAGCGAGCGTCTAGCGGCGGCTCGGGGAAGAAATAGTAGATTGCCAGGCAGAACAGCGGCAACGCTAAACTTATCGACCAATACTTTTTCATTTGCCTAGTAAGTTTTGATTGGCCCTCCGGTGGCAGCTGAAGCTTATCCTATGCGCCCCCGCGCCACCTCGAACAGCATAATGCCCGCCGCCACGCCCACGTTGAGACTCTGAATCTGGCCCGTCATGGGGATGCGCAGGCGCTGGTCGCAGAGGCGCAGCAGCTCCGGGGCGATGCCGTCTTCCTCGGAGCCGAGCAGCACGGCCACCGGGCCGCTGACGCTGGCCGGGTCGAGGGCGGTGAGGTCGAGGTCAGCTTTTTCGGTGCAGGCCAGGATGGTCAGGCCGCTCGACTTGAGGAATTCGATGGTCTGGCGCAGGTCGGCTTCGCGGCACACGGGCAGCGAGTTGAGCGCGCCGGCTGAGGTTTTCACCGCGTCGCCGTTGATTTGGGCCGCACCCCGTGCGGGCACCACCAGCGCCTGCACGCCCAGGCACTCGGCCGTGCGGGCGATGGCCCCGAAGTTGCGCACGTCGGTGATGCGGTCGAGCAGCAGCAGAAACGGCACCTCGCCCTTCTCAAACAAGCCCGCCAGCAGCGAGTCGAGCGGGGCAAACTCAATCGGCGAGACGAAAGCCACCGCGCCCTGGTGATTTTTGCGGGTCAGCCCTTCGAGCTTTTCCAGCGGCACCAAGCTCACGGGCACGTTGGCCTCGCGGGCCAGGGCTGAAATATCCTGGGTGAGCGAATTTTTGGTGCCGCGCAGCAGAAATATCCGGTCCAGCGTGCGGCCCGCGTTGAGCGCTTCCATAATCGGGCGCAGCCCAAAAATCAGGTCAATGCTGCGGTCGGCGGCCGGCCGGGTGGTGTGCTCCCTGGCAAAAGCGGGCGCGGCCCCGCCGCGCTCGGCGGGCCGGCTGGGGCGCACCTGCCGGCCCTGGTCGTCATAGAACGGGCGCTGTGGCCGGGCCTGGCTGGCTCCGGCGTTGGAGGCCGGGCGGCGGTCGGAGCGGTTTTCGTCGCGGCGGGCGGGGCCGGGCTGGCGGCCGCTGCCCCCGCTGCCTTCATTGCCGGGCCGAAAGCGGCGCGGTACGTAGTCGTCGTCGAAGTTGCTGGCCGGGCGGTCGGAGTCGTTTTCCATAAGGGTTGAGTAGCGGGGCGCGCCCGGCAAGTGGGCCGTTCGGCAAGTTCGCGCGGGGTGCGCGGCGGCAAACCGCAAAGGGTCGCCGAGCCGAACCGTGCCCCGTTTCAGTGGTTCGGTGAGGGCTACGAAGGTAACAGGCCGGGCCGGAAAGCGGAACCCGGCTTCGGTCAGCTCGTAAATTGCCGCCTTATTCACTTCCTCATGGGCTTTTCGCTGTCGCTGCTGCTGATTCTGCTTTTCGTGCGCTACGTGCTGCCGGCCTTGCTGCGGGCCGTGCTCGGCGGTTTCGTGCGCCAGCAGGTGCACAAGGCGCAGCAGGCGGCCGGGCGCGGAGCCTCGCCCTTCGGCTCGCCCCCGCCGCCCGCCCCGCCCGGTCAGGTGCGGGTCGAATACGTGCCGCCGCCCGCGCCCAAACCTCAGCCCAAAGCCAGCTTCGAGGGCGGCGAGTACGTGGACTACGAGGAAGTCTAGACCGCGGATTTATCGGATTAGCCGGATTGGTCGGATTAGGGTGACGACATACAAACCGTTCCCGCCGATTGAGGCCGTCACCCTAATTCGACCAATCCGGCTAATCCGATAAATCCGCGGTCTAGATGCCGATGCCAATCCTGATTCCCGTGCCCACGCGTTGCCCACTCTGCAAGCCGGTGTAGAAATCGACCCGCGCAAGCTTGAAAATGTGCTCGATGCCCGCGCCCAATTCTACGTAGTGGCCGGCCTGGGCGGTGCGCAAGTAGTGCAGGCTGACGACTTCCTGCCATTTCAAATTGCGCAGCAGGGGCAGGCGGTTGAAGAGAAAACCATTGAAATGGTGGTTGTAGTGGCCTTCGAAGTAGCTGGCGCGGGTGCTATACTGGTAGTAGTCGAGCAGCTGAAACTGCTCGAAGTTGGCGGCCAGCAGGGTACGGTTGCCCGAAAAGTGGCGGAAATCAACGAACGTCAGCCCCTGTTGGGGGCCGACGAAACCGCCCACCGTCGCTTGAAACGACGACGTGCCGGCCAGGCCCAGCGGCAGCGTGTGCTCCACGCCGGCTTGCAGCAGCGCGTAGCGCACCTCGCTGCCCAGCACGTTGGGCACGGCCAGCCGGGCCTGCGCCGTGAGCGTCGGCCACTTCGAGCCGAGGTTGAACTTGCCGTCGGGCCGGCTGATGTAGCGCTGGCCGGGCTTGAAGCTCAGGTTGAGCGCGAAGGTCAGCGCGCGGCTGCGGCCGAAGCCGGTGCCGGCGGGCGCTTCCTCGGCCAGGGGCTGGTTCGGGGTGAAGGCCCGGCCGGGCACGTCGCGCAGCAAATACGTGCTCGTGTTTCGCAGCTCCACGCGCTCGAAATAGCTCGCCGCGCCGCGTACCGTCAGCCCGTTCACCGGCTCGAAGAGGTAGTTGAGTTCGGCCCCGTCGCGGCGGTAGAGCTTGGCGAAGTTCTGGTTGGCTAGCAGCGAATACGCCGTGTTGATGAAGGGCGTGAGCTGGGAGTTGCGGTCGAAATTCTCGATGGTGCGGCCCGCGCTCAGGCCCACCTGGCGCAGTAGCACCGGGTCGAGCTGCCAGCGCAGGCCCAGGCTGGGCTGGAGCTGCTCGTTCTGCAAGCCGTAGCGCAGCGTCGGGGTCAGCACCAGGAAGCGGCGGTCGTCGGTGCGCCGCACGTACGTGGCCTGGGCGTTGAGCACGTAGCCCTCCACCGTGTTGTAGAGCACCTCGTTGAAGATGGGCGGCACGAACCAGCTTTGCTTCAAAAACGTGCGGCTGTACCGGTAGCCCGACAGCAGCAGCTTGTCGGCCGAGAGCTTGTTGCGCTGGCGGTCCACCGAGTCCTGGTAAGGCCGCGAGCGGCGCTTGACTTCGGAGCTGTCTTTTTTGAAATAATCCACCTTTTCCTCCGCCGTGAGCGGCACCGGGCGCACGGTGGCCCAGTAGGCGGTGTCGCGCTCGTTCACGCTCTTTTCCACGAGCTGCACCTGCCCGCGCTTCATCTGGCTGAGCGGGTCCAGGGCCGCGACGGCCGCCCCCTGGCGCGCCGAATCGCTTTGGGCAGCCTGCACCCGCCGCCGCACCCGCCGCGCCAGTCCGCTCAGGTTGGGCCGCTCGCGCTTGATTTGCTGGGTTAATTCTTTGGTCGTTACGGGGGCGATGTCAGGACTTGAAGTTTCTGGTTTCTGGTTTTTGATTTCTGGTTTTTGATTGTTCCTTGCTGATTGTTCCTTGCTCATTGCCGAAGGCGGGTAGGTAGGCACCACGCGGCTGTAGTCCGACAAGATGCCATTGAAATACCCCGACCCTTTGAAGCCAAAGGCCGAGAAGCTGAACGTGGCCCGCTGCGACTGCGTGAGCCAGACGTGGGGCGCGCCGGGCGCGGGCGCGAACAGCTGCTCGACGCGCAGCTCGTCCACGTAGTCGAGCTGCGCGTCTTTGCTCAACCGCAATTCCAGCGAGTGCAAGCGCCAGGAGCCGTCCACGATGTAAACGAAGCCCGAAAACGCGGGCGCGTTGCGCTGCTTCGGCTCGACGCGGATTTTGTGGACCGTCTCGCCGCCCTGCTGGCTCGTGCCCACCAGCGCGTAGGTGTAGTAGCCGAGCGCGCCCGCCGCGATGGGCGACACGAAGCCTTTGCCCCCAAACGGCGCCTTGATGAGGTTCTCGTAGAAATTCAGACTGGCCCCCGTGCTGGCCTGCTCAATCGGGATGCCGCGCGCGTTGCCGCTCACCCGCCCCGAGAGCATCCGCTGCTTCAGCGTGTTGGGCTGCCGGAAGTCGATTTCCGACAAGCTCTCGGCCAGGTACAAAATGCCCGGCTTAATGTCCGGCCCCACCTTAAACAAGCCCAGCACCTTGCTCGGCGTGTCGCTGAGCCGAATCAGGCTCTTGATGTAGAGCCGCGCCCGGAACGCGGCCACCTCGCGCAGGTGACACGCCCGCCACTGCTGCGCGTGCTGCATGATGGCGTAGGCCGGGTCGCGGTCGGAGCCGCGCACCGTCACCTCGGCCAGATTATACGCCTCGGGCACCAGCGCCACGTTGAGCGTCAGGGTCGAGTCGCCGGCCGGCACCCGCACCACCTCGATGCGCGGCCGGTAGCCCACGTACTGAAACGCCAGCTGGCACGTGCCCGCCGGCAGCCGCAGCTGGTACTGGCCCTGCTCATTGGAGCCGGTGCTGGTGGCCGTGCCGCGCACGGCCACGTTGGCAAACGGCAGCCCTTTGCCGTCGGCCCCCGTCACGGTGCCGCGCACGGTGCCGGCGCGGGTGGCGGCAATGGTTGTCAGCAGCAGCAGCGCGGTGAGCAGGCGGGTTTGGGGTAGGAAAAACGGCATCGGGCTAAAAGTTAAGGGCGCGGGCAGGCTGGCCCCGCGTCGGGGTCACAGGATGTCGGCCAATCGGCGTGGGTTGCCTGACGCGGCCAGCTCGGTATTATTTTTTTACGGTCCGGCGCGCCGTTTCGCGTAAGCGCCTGAAATTTACGCCATGTTCCAATCCGACAAAACCCCCAAGCAATACACGCCCGGCGAGGCGCTGGTTAAAATCGCCGCCTTTTGCGCTTACCAGGAGCGCACCCAGAAGGAAGTCGCCCAAAAGCTGCGCACCTACGGGCTGGATGAGGACGAGGCCGGCGAAATCATCATCCGTCTGGGCCGCGAAAAATTGCTCGACGAGGAGCGCTTCGCCCAGGCGTTCGTGCGCGGTCACATCAATCAGAAAAAGTGGGGCCGCCGCCGCATCATCCAGGACCTCAAGTACAAGGGTATCAGCGAGTACTGCATCAAATCGGGCCTCAAGGAAATCGACGGCGACGTGTACTATCAAAACCTGGTGGACGTGATGGAGAAAAAAGACCGCCAGGAAAAGGAGCGCAACCCGCGCCTGCGTCGCCAGAAAATCGCGCAGTTTCTGACGGGTAAAGGCTACGAGTCGGATTTGATAAAAATGGCATTGGATGAGTTAGGCAAGGTGCCGGACGAAGACGAGTAGGTCGTGCGGTAGGCTTCAGCCTGCCGCACGACTGATTACCCTTTGGGCCCCGGCGGCGGCACCACCAGCCGCTGCCCCAGCACCACCCGCCGCCCGGTGAGCGTGTGCAGCAGCGGCCCCAGGATTTGCTGGGCCTGGCGCTGGGTTTCGGGCAGAATGCCCGATTGCAGGGCCGCGCGGCGCACCTCGGCTTCGGCGTAGCGGTAGGCATCGTCCACGAGCGTCGCGTCGTCGAAAAATCCGTTCGAGGTGCTGAACACGCGGCTTTGCTTGTGGTCAATCTGAAACGAGGCCAGCTCGGGGGCGGGCAGCAGCACCCGCACCAGCGAATCGCCTTCGAGGGTCACGTCTTGGGGCTTAATCTTGCGTAAATCCAGGCAGCCCACGGCCTCGCCGCCCACGATGAGCACGGCCTTGGCATCGGGCAAAAAAGGGTACTTGGCCGTGCGCCGGTACTCCACCACGTCGCGGAAGCGGTAGCGCACCAGCTCCAGCCGGCCCAGGCCCTCGACCTGGGTGAGCACCGTGTGGTGCGTCACCATGACGCGCTGCTCCCGCGGGGCCAGTGGGTTGAGAGTGGCCAGCGTGGGTGCGATTTTGCGCCACAAAAACCAGCCCAGCGCGGCCAGAAACAGCAGCGGCAGCAAGCGGCGCAGAAAACGGGAGAAGGGCATCGGGGTTTCTTGTTTCTTGTTTCAAGCTTGAACGAGGCAAGGTAACGGGGATTTCAACTCTGCGAACCTCCGCGGAACTCTGCGTGAACCTACGCCCTGAAAACAAGAAACAAGAAACAACCCAGCCGACCTTTGCCGCCCATGCAAACACCTGATTTAGCGCGGCAGCTTTGGGCGCGGGCGTGGCCCCATCACCGTTGGCTGCTGCTGGGCCTGTGGGCGCTGACGCAGGCCGCGTTCCTGCTCAAGGCCCACGGCCCGCGCTTTGCCAACGACAGCGCCCGCTACCTCGAATACGCCGGGATGCTGGCCCGCTACGGCCATTATCACTTCACGGACCCCACCGATACGTTCGTGTACGAGCACGGGCAGCGCTACCTGGCCTACATCTGGTTTCAGGCGTTTTGGTTGAAACTCGGCACGGGTTGGTGGGGCATCGCACTGGGGCAGATTGCCGTGTCAGGCGGCGCGGCGGCGGCGCTCTACGACGCGGTGCGGCGGCTGGCAGGCAGCGCGGGCAGCGTAACCGGCGCGAATCTGACCGCGCCCGCGCTGGCCACGGCCCTGTTCGTGCTCTGGCCCGACGTGCAGCAGTTCAACGCCTACCTGCTCACCGAATCGCTCTTCACCAGCCTTTCGGTGCTGAGCTTCTGGGCGCTCGTGCGCGCCCACGACGGCGGCTGGCCGGCCTGGCTGTTGCTGCTGGGCCTGCTGCTGCTCACGGCCCTGGCCCGGCCCAACGGGTTTGTGGTGGGCGGCGCGGCGGTGCTGGCGGGCTGGGCCGGGCTGTGGCAGCGCGGCGGCCGGGCGCGGCGCGCGGCCTGGGCGGCGGTGGGCGCGGCCGTGCTGGCCGCGCCGCTGCTGCTGTGGGCGCTCGACCAACAGCTCAAAACGTTCTTTATCGTCGAAACCTACGCCCGCGGCGAGCTGATGTTTGGCACCCAGGTCTGGGCCTTGCACCCGACCAGCCCGCTGATCTTGCCCCCGCCGGGCATGGGCCAGGTGAGCCGCGTAGCTTGGTTCGCGGCTCATAATCCTGGCTTTCTGCTGCGGCTGATGGGCGGTAAGCTACTCGTGTTTTTCAGCAGCGTCAAGCCCTATTATTCCCTCTCGCACCGGTTGCTGAGCGTGCTCGTGCTCTGGCCGCTGTACGCGCTGGCCGGGCGCGCCGCGTTTCGGGGCTGGCCGGCGTGGCTCCCGGCGCGGGTGTTTCTGCTGGCCGTGCCGCTGCTGCAAGCCGCCGTCGTCACGCTCACCGTCGATGACTGGGACGTGCGCTTCCTGGCCCCAGTGCTGCCGTTCGTGTTCGCCCTGGCTTCGCTCTCAATGAGTGATTGGGTGAATGAGTGATTGAGTGAATGGGCGAGAACATCCGGTATGCTCATTCACTCATTCACTCATTGAAAAATTCCGCCCGTATGCACCACCACCACGGTGCTGCCGGGCGCGAAATGGCCCCGCTCCAGCAAGTCGAACGCGCCGAACAACAGCTTGCTGGTGTAAATCGGGTCGAGGCGCGCGCCGTAAGTCGTCGCGAAATCGGCCATGAAACGCAGCAGCTCCGGCGGGCGCTGGGCGTAGCCGCCGAAATGGTAATTCAGGTGCAGCTCGTAGGCGGGCCAGGCGCGGGCCGTCGTCGCCGTTGTCCGCGCCCCTGTCCGCGCCCCTGTCCGCGCCGCAACGTCGGCCGCCTCCGCCAGCAGGGCGGCAATGTCGTCGCGCAAAAATCCGCCGCCCTGGAGCACGGCCACGCCCAAGGCGCGGGCGGGGTAGTCGGCCTCGGCCAAGCCCAGCACCAGACCAGCCAGCGTGCCGCCCGTGCCAGCCGCCACGGCCAGGTGCGTGAAATCGGTGTGCTGCCGCACTTCGCTCACCAACTCGGCCACGCCGCGTAAAGCCAGCGCGTTGGTGCCGCCTTCGGGTAGCAAGTACGCCGGGCCGTACTGACGCTGCAAGTCAGCCAGAAAAGCCGGCTCGGTGCGGCGACGGTAGTCGGCGCGGCTCACGAACCGCAAGCCCATGCCGTCGGCCTGGCAGCGACTCAGCACGGGGTTGAGCGGCTGCCGGGCCAGCTCGTCGCCCCGCACCACGCCCACGGTGCCAAAGCCGTAGAGCCGGCCGGCGGCGGCGACGGCCGCCAGGTGGTTCGAATACGCCCCGCCGAACGTCAGCAGCCGGGTCTGGCCTTCGGCTTTCGCCTGTAACAGATTATACTTGAGCTTACGAGCCTTGTTGCCCGGCAGTGGCGGCGGGTGCAGCAGGTCATCGCGCCAGAGCAAGAGGCGGATGTTTTGGCGCGCGGCGGCGGGGTGGGGGAGGGACGTTAGCAATGAATAATTAGCAATGAGCAATGAACAATGACCGAACAGGGCCTGCCGCGCATTGCTTATTATTCCTTGCGCGTTGAAAGCACCACCGCTCCCGCCAACGCCAGCAGCACCCCGATGCTGCACACCAGCGACACCGTATTACCCAGCGCGTACGACTTCGGCTCGAACCGGAACTGGATTTCGTGCGCGCCGGCGGGCACCTGCATGGCCCGCAGCACGAAATTCGCCCGGAAGTGCGGCACGGGCTGGCCGTCGAGGAATGCCTGCCAGCCGGCGGCGTAGTAGATTTCGGAGAAGACGGCCGTGGCGGGCTGGGCGGCCTGGTAGCGGTAGGTGAGCGCGTCGGGCGCGTAGCTAGTCAGGGCGATGGTAGCCGACGAGTCGGGGTAAACTCCCGGTTTGACTTGCGGGAATTTCTGGGCATCGACGACGGCTACCCGGCGCGGGTCAAGGCCGGGCGCTTGCAGGGCGGCCACTTCGGCATCGGGCGAGGCCACGGCCCGCAATTCGCGCACGAACCAAGCGTTACCCAGCGCCTGCGGGTTGCGGATAACGGGCTGCTTGGCATCGCCCGTGAGGTAGTAGCGGGTGTTGAGCATGTTCAGGGCCGGGGTGCGGCCGAAGTCGCCCCCGCCCGGCCCGCCGCCGAAGAGCGCCTGCATCTCGGGTGAGATTTCGCGCTCAATCAAGTCCTGGTAGCGGCGGAGCTTGGCCCCGTGGTAACCGCCGATGCTGTGGTGAAAAAACGAGGTCTGCGCTTCGTTGAAGGGGTTTTGCAGGTTCAGTACCCGGAAGCTCAGGTCCTTGTCGGCCAGCACGAGCTTATCGGCCGCCGTGGGCTGGAAGCTCTCGGCGATGGTCGCGGGCTGAAAATTCTTCTCCCCCAAATACCGCTTGTCCACCGTCCAGAGGTCGAGTAGCACGAGCGCGGCCACGACCGCCGCCGCCGGCCCGGCCTGAATTTTCCCCTTCAAATAAAAATACAGCGCCCCCAGCGCGAGTCCTACGAAGAGCAGCCCGCGCCACACGTCGGAGCGCAGCAGGTCGGCCCGGTCGGCGCGCAAGGCGCTCAGCAGCTGCGGTGTAAAGCCCTGCTGGGTCAGGCCCGCGTCCTGGGGCGAGGCAAAGTCGAAGGTGAAGCTCAGCAGCCAGCTCAGCAACAGAACGCCGCTCACGATGGCCCCGGCGAGGAGCAGGTTTTTAGTTAAGGGTTGAGAGTTAAGAGTTAAGAGTTGTTTCTCGGCCTCAGCCGAAACCGCCGTTTCAACTCTTAACTCCTCACTCTTAACTCTTAACTCAAACACTCGCGCCAGCGCGAGCGCGCCGAGCAGCGGCATGGCGAGTTGGGCCATCACGAGGCCCATGCTCACGGCCCGAAATGAGCGGTAGCCGGGCAAGTAGTCGAAAATGAGGTTATTGAGCAGCTCGAAGTTCTTGCCCCAGGCCAGAATCAAGCTCAGCACCGTGCCGGCCAGCAGCCAGTAGCGAGTCCGCTTATCGACCACGAACAAGCCCAGCACGAACAAAAACACGACCACCACGCCCACGTAAACCGGCCCGGCCACGTACGCCTGGTCGCCCCAATAGGTGGGCAGCGCGGCCAGCGCGTCGGGGCCGGCTCCCATCGTGTTTAGCTCGCGGGCCATGTTCGAGCCAGCGCCGAGGGGCATGGCGCTGGAGCCGCCGAAAAAATTGGGCACGAGCAGCGTCATGCTCTCGGCCACGCCGTAGGAGTAGGCGAAAGCGTAATCGCGGTCCTGCTGGCGGGCGCTGGGCGCGGGCGCTTGGCCGGGTGCCTGGGGCGCGGCGCTCAGCTCGGAGGGCGCGCGGTTGCTGAATTTGCTGTATTCGTAGGTAGTGTAAAGCCGGCCGAAGCTCACGCCCACGGCCAGCGCCGCGCCCACGCCCAGCAGCGCCACCCGCCCCGCGAAGGCCCCCAGCCGCCCGGCCCGCACGGCCGCCACCAGCTCGACCACTCCGTAAATCACCACCAGCAAACCCAGGTAATAAGTTATCTGCGGGTGATTGACGCGCACGTTCAGCGTCAGGCCCAGCGTGAAGAGCGCCGCCCCGAGCCAGCGGTTCCCCCGAAACGTGAGCAGCAGCCCGCCCAGCACCAGCGGCGCGTAGGCCAGCGCCCACGATTTGGTGTTGTGGCCGGCGGCCAGGATGGCGAGGTTGTAGCTCGAAAAGCCCAGCGCGACGGCCCCCGCCACCGCCACCAGCGGCCGGCAGCCCAGCGCCACCAGCAGCACATAACCACAGAGCAGCGCCACGAACAGATTGCTCACCACGCCCGGCAGCCCCAACGCGATAAACCGCTGCACGAACACGAACAAGTCGCCCGGAAAATGCACCGAAATCAGGTAAGTCGGCATCCCGCTGAACATCGAGTTCGTCCAGAGCGGCTCGTGCCCGTGCTCAGCCGCCCAGGCTTGCGTCTCGCGCGCGCCGCCCTGAAACTGGGTGATGTCGTGCTGGGTCAGCGTCTGGTGGTCGAAGACGATGGGCGAGAAATAGGCCACGGCCAGCAGCACGAAAAATAGCACCGCCAACGCGTGGGGCCAGGCGCGCTGCCAGAGCGGAAGCACGGGCCGGGGCGCGGGAGAAACGGTGGGAGCAGCGTAAACAGCCATCGGGCGGGGGTTTGGCAAGGAGGCAAAAGTGGGCGCGAAGGTAGTTTCTCGTGGTTTGTTTCTGGTTTTTAGTCGCGCCTTCGCCAACAAGTCCATCGCGGAGTCCCGCGAGCTGTCGAGGTCGCGAACCTCGGAAACCACCCTTATCAACAGCAACTTCTCGCTGCTGAATACGGTGGTGCGGTAGCCCAAGGCCTTCGGCTCGCTATCAGCTGCGCCCGTTCCTGTTCGTCAGGGGCGGGCGCGTTTGGTTTTGGGGCCACCCCACCCGCCAGTCGCCGGCCCTGCCGCAGCGGCCCGGAAGCGCAACTGTTTCTGAGGCCGCCCTAGCCGCTGCTGACTTTTTGAAACCCGTGCCCCATTCGACAACGCCGCGTCAGCCAGGAAAAATTAACTTCCCCAGCCGGTTTGCTATTGCCAAACTCTGCCCGTATCTTTGCGGGCCTGAAAATTTGGGGGCAAACGGCTCCCCTTCAACCCATCGCTAAATGCCAACCATCAACCAATTAGTACGAAAAGGCCGCGAAGCGCTGACTACCAAGTCGAAGTCGCCCGCGCTGGACTCGTGCCCGCAGCGTCGGGGCGTGTGCACCCGTGTGTACACCACCACGCCTAAGAAGCCGAACTCGGCTATGCGCAAAGTGGCCCGTGTGCGCCTTACCAACGGTAAGGAAGTGAACGCATACATCCCCGGTGAAGGCCACAACCTCCAAGAGCACAGCATCGTGCTCATTCGCGGAGGCCGGGTAAAAGACCTGCCGGGTGTGCGCTACCACATCATCCGGGGCGCGCTCGACACGGCCGGCGTAAGCGGCCGCCTGCAGCGCCGCTCGAAGTACGGGGCCAAGCGCCCCAAGCCAGGCCAACCCGCCGCAGCCGCCGGCAAAGGTGGCAAAGGCGCTCCCGCTAAGAAAAAGTAAATTAGGTAAACGGTGAGTAGGTGATGAGGTCGAACGGGTAATAATACCTTCTCACCATTCACCTCATCACCTCATCACCCAAAAATATGCGCAAGTCCAAACCCAAGAAGCGTATCCTGCTGCCGGACCCCAAGTTCAAGGAGACGCTCGTTACCCGCTTCGTCAATTACATGATGTATGACGGAAAGAAAAACCTGGCCTACACCATTTTCTACGATGCCGTCGAGCAAGTCGAGACGCGCACTAAGGAGAACGGCCTTGAACTGTGGCGTAAGGCGCTCAACAACGTCATGCCGACCGTGGAGGTGAAGAGCCGCCGCGTGGGTGGGGCCACGTTCCAGGTGCCGATTGAGGTGCGCGCCGACCGTCGTATCGCCGTCGGCTCGAAGTGGCTCATTCAGTACGCCCGTCGCCGGGGCGAGAAAACCATGAAGGACAAGCTGGCTGGCGAAATCATCGCCGCCGCTAAGGGTGAAGGAGCCGCCGTCAAGAAAAAGGACGACACCCACCGCATGGCCGAAGCCAACAAAGCCTTCTCGCACTTCCGTTTCTAAACTATCAGTGACGAGGTAATGAGGTGGTGAGGTAATTAAGTAGGCTGCTCGATTGTTGCCCGCTTGATTTCCTCATCACCTCATTACTTCATTACCTCATCACTACCCCAAATGGCTGTTAATAAAGAGCTGCAATACCTGCGCAACATCGGCATCATGGCCCACATTGACGCGGGCAAAACGACGACCTCGGAGCGCATTCTGTACTACACCGGCAAAACCCACAAAATCGGGGAGGTGCACGACGGAGCGGCGACGATGGACTGGATGGAGCAGGAGCAGGAGCGGGGTATTACCATCACCTCGGCCGCGACGACCACCTTCTGGGATTATCCCACCGACAAGCAGGGCAACAAGATTCCGGAAACGCATCAGTACAAAATCAACCTGATTGACACGCCTGGCCACGTGGACTTCACCGTCGAGGTGGAGCGCTCGTTGCGGGTACTCGACGGGGCCGTGGCTTTGTTCTGCGCCGTGTCGGGCGTGGAGCCGCAATCGGAAACGGTGTGGCGGCAGGCCGACAAGTACAAGGTGCCGCGCATCTGCTTCGTGAACAAGATGGACCGGGCCGGGGCCGACTTTTTCAAAGCCGTAACTGAAATCAAGGATAAGCTCGGCGCGAACCCCGTGCCGCTGCAAATCCCGATTGGCGCTGAGGACACGTTCAAGGGCGTGGTGGACTTGCTTACTGGCAAGGCCATCGTGTGGGATGACAAGACGGAGGGCCGGTCCTACGACGAAGTGCCCGTGCCCGACGACCTCGTGGACACCGTGCGCGAGTGGCGCGAGAAGCTGGTCGAGAGTGTCGCCGAGTACGACGACACGCTGATGGAGAAGTTCTTCGACGACCCGGACAGCATCACCCGCGAGGAAATGATGGTCGTCATCCGCAAAGCGGTGATTGACATGAAGTTCTCGCCCGTGCTTTGCGGCTCAGCCTTCAAGAACAAGGGCGTGCAAACCATGCTCGACGCGGTAATGGCGTATTTGCCCTCGCCGCTCGACATGCCCGCCGTCATCGGCACCGACCCCGACACCGGGGCCGAGATTGAGCGCCACCCCGATAACACGGAGCCGTTTACGGCCCTGGCTTTCAAAATTGCTACCGACCCGTACGTGGGTCGCTTGTGCTTCTTCCGCTGCTACAGCGGGGTGCTCGACGGTGGCTCGTACGTGCTCAACAACCGCACTGGCAAGAAGGAGCGCATCTCGCGCCTGATGCAGATGCACTCCAATAAGCAGAACCCGATTGACAAAATCCAGGCGGGCGACATCGCCGCCGGCGTGGGCTTCAAGGACATCAAGACGGGCGACACGCTCAGCGAGGAGAAGCACCCCATCGTGCTCGAAAGCATGAGCTTCCCCGAGCCGGTAATTGGCTACGCCATCGAGCCGAAGACGCAAGCCGACGTGGACAAGATGGGCATGGCCATCGCCAAGCTCATCGAGGAAGACCCCACGCTGCGCGTGAACACGGACGAGGAAACCGGCCAGACCGTATTGCGCGGCATGGGCGAGTTACACCTCGAGATTATCATCGACCGGATGCGCCGCGAATTTAAAGTCGAAATCAACCAGGGTGCCCCGCAAGTGGCCTACAAGGAGATTTTGACCAAGAAGGTGGACCACCGCGAAACGTACAAGAAGCAGACCGGTGGCCGCGGTAAGTTCGGCGACATCCTGTTTGAGCTGGGTCCGAAAGAGACCGAGCCGGAAAAGCCCGGCTTCGAGTTCGACAATGCCATCGTGGGCGGCGTGATTCCGCGCGAATTCATCGCCCCGATTCAGAAGGGCTTCGAGGAAGCGATGAAGCAAGGCCCGCTGGCCGGCTTCCCCATCGAGGGCATGAAGGTGCGCTTGTACCACGGCTCGTTCCACGACGTGGACTCGGACGCATTGTCGTTCGAACTCGCCGCCCGGGGTGGTTTCCGCGAAGCCGCCCGCAAGGCTGGTCCGCGCTTGCTGGAGCCGATTATGTCGGTCGAGGTGCTGTGCCCGGACGAGTACACCGGCCCGGTAACCGGCGACTTGAACCGTCGCCGCGGTCTGATGAAAGGCATGGACACCCGCGCCGGCGCGCAGGTCATCAAAGCCGACGTGCCCCTGTCGGAGTTGTTCGGCTACGTGACGGACCTGCGGACGCTGTCCTCGGGCCGCGCTTCGGCCTCGCTCACGTTCTCGCACTACGAGATGGTGCCCCAGAACATGGCCGATGCCATCGTGGCGAAGACCAAAGGCGGTAAATAGTTTTTCGGTAAGTAGTTCTCTTTAAGCTTGTTTTAACCCTGGGGCAATCGGCTCCACACTACCATGAACCAAAAAATCAGAATCAAGCTGAAAAGCTACGACCACACGCTGGTCGATAACTCGGCCGAGAAAATCGTGAAAGCGGTGAAGGCGACCGGTGCCATCGTGAGCGGCCCCATCCCGCTGCCCACTGAGAAGGAGCGCTACACCGTGCTCCGCTCGCCCCACGTGAACAAGAAAAGCCGCGAGCAATTCCAGCTCTGCACCTACAAGCGTTTGGTGGACATTTTCTCGACAAGCAGCAAGACGGTGGACGCACTCATGAAGCTCGAATTGCCGAGCGGCGTGGACGTTGAAATTAAAGTCTGAGGCCGTTAGGAATGTGAAATGAAAAGCCCCGTCAGCGAGTTGCTGGCGGGGCTTTTTCGTGGGTTAGTTGCAACTCGTTAGGTTTTTACTAAACCAAAAGGCGTGAACGCCACGCGCTCGCGCACGACCTGCTCATACAATGCCCGGCTGACTTCCGGCCGTGGCAGCAGCTGGTGGTGGCAGTGGTAAGTGACGGCGATGTTGAGCACCGGGATGATACGAACCCCATTTAGCCGGAGGCGAAACTCCACGTCGGAATCCTCGCCGTACGTCGGCGCGAGGTAGCGCTCGTCGAAGCCATTGATGGCTTCGAGGTCGGCTTTCATGACGGAGAAATTGGCTCCCAGCACGCCCCGTTCCTTGCGGTTGAAGTAGCGCCGCAGCAGCGGACTGGTGACGTAGAAGCCGTTCATGAAGTGGAACGTGCGGCGGAGCAGAAAGTCGCTAAGCTGACCGAGCATCACGCCGGGGTTTTGCAGTGCGCCCTGGCGGACACGCGTCGGCGTTAGCTGCCGGGTCAGGCGCGCGGAGAGGTCGATGCGACGGCCGGCCAGACAACGGCCGGAGCCGCCGTGGGCGAGGTGCTCGGCCACGAACGCGGGGTGGGGGATGCAATCGCCGTCAAGGAATATAAGCTGTGTGCCCTCGGCCAGCCTGATGGACGAGTTGAGCATGATGTTCTTGCGAAAGCCGTCATCGGGATGCCAGTTGTGGCGGATGCGCAGGGGCGACGTGGCTCGCAGCGCCGCGAGTTGTCGCACGAACGGCTCGGCCGAGCCATCGTCCGACACGATGACCTCGAACCGCTGCTCGGTTTGGGTTTCGAGGCCCGCCAGGACCAGCTCCAGGAAGTCGAAGCGGTTATACACCGAAATGATGATGGTAGCCAGGGGCGCGCGCATGGCGGTAAAGTTAGCGCGCGGGCAAGGGCACGACGTTCGGCCGGAGCCTACCTTCGCCTCGTTTCAAGCCAGCTGAGCAGTTCTGCGGCTGGTTCGCGCCCGACCCATGACCAGACTCTACGAAAAGCTCCAGGCCCGGCAGCTTCGCTTCGCGCACGTGTGCGAGGTGGGCGTGTATTTGCCGGAAACCTCCAATGTGCTTGATTTCGTGCGGGCCGGGGTGCGGGCCACGCTCGTGGAAGCCGACCCGGACACGGTAGAGAAAATCCGCGCCGAGTTCACGGGGCTGAACGTGCGCGTCTGCCCGGTGGCCGTCTGGGACACGACCGGCACCTTGCAGCTGTCCAAAGCCGCGTCCTCGACCTTCGCCACGGCTTTGCCCAGCAGCCCGGCCCTGGAAAACGACCGGTACGCCATTAGTCAGGAAACCACGTTTGAGGTGCCCTGCGTGCGGTTTTCGGAGCTGGACGACGGCACGATAGACCTGCTCAGCATCGACATCGAAGGCGCCGAATGGTACGTGCTCAAGCACCTGGTGAGCCGCCCGGGCGTGTTGTCCATCGAAACCCACGGCAAGTATTACACGAACCCCTTTCTGAGCGACATCACCGCGTGGCTGCGCGAGCACGACTATGAGTTCTGGTACAAGGACAGCAGCGACAGCGTTTACATCCGGCGCGGCCTGTTCGCGGTCGGTTGGCTGGATAAGCTCGAAACTAAGCGGGCTGAGCTGCTCATTAGCTGGAAGAAAGCTAAACGCGTGTTCAAGCGCCACTGAGCGGGCGCTAATCGGGCCGGGGTTGCGTTTACCTTTGTCCGGGTCTGGCCAGGCCGCTGGTTTTGGCAAAACAAGCCAAAGCCGTCAGGTGCCGGGCGCTTGGCTCCGTTCGCTACATGAAGCAATTTCTCTCGGAAGCCCGGGTCCGGCAGCTGGCTCTTTTTTGGAGTGCGCTGATTGTGCTGGGGCTATTCGTGTCCACCTGGGTGCGCATCTTGCCGAGCATCGGTATCGCCGGCTTGTTTCTGACGGGTGTAGGCTACGCGCTCAGTCAGCGCCGCATCGCGCAGCGCGCGTGCTGGGTCAGGCTGCTGAGCTTCCCGCTGGTTTATGTGATGCATCTGGTGAGCGGACTGCTATATCATGGTCCGCCGACCAGCACGACGCTGGGGCAGGACTTGCTGCTCGAAGCGCCGTTCGTGCTGCTGCCGGTTGGGTTCTGGCTATTGCCGGCCTGGCGACCCACCCACCTGCGAGCGCTGTGGCTGCTGCTCATCGGCTGCTGCCTGCTGTCGGCCGGCGCGGCTACCGTCAATTACCTACTCCACCAAAGCACGATAAACCAGCTGTACCTGCATTCGAAGGTAATGCCGACCGCGCCGGACCACATTCGCTTCAGCCTGCTCATCAGCATGGCCGTGCTCATGGGGGCCGTGCTGCTGACAACCGAGCGCCTGAGCGGACGAGGTCGCGCGCTGCTGGCCGCAGCCGTGGGACTATTATTTCTATTCCAGCATTTGCTGGCCGCGCGCAGCGGGTTGGCCACCCTTTACCTCGGCGGCGCGTTCTGGCTGTTGTGGCTGGGTTGGCAGCAGGGGCGTTGGCGCACTGCTTTGGGCGGCGCGGGATTGGTAGTCGCGTTAGGCACTGGCGCCTGGTGGGCCTTCCCGACCCTGCAAAACCGGGTCACCAACACCCGCGACGATGCCGCTCAGGTGTATCGCGTGAGCGCCGCCAACGATTACTCCGTCACGGCACGGGTCTATTCGTACCAAACGGCCTGGTCGCTCGTCAAGCAACACCCTTTGCTGGGCGTGAGCAAACTCGGCCTTTCCGAAGCGATGGCCGGCCAGTACGCCTACCAATACCCCGAAATCGCGCCCGACCGCTACATCCTGCCGCACAATCAGTTCATCTACAACCTGACCGCTTACGGCATCCTGGGGCTGGGGCTATTTCTGGTTGGTTTCTACCTGCCGCTCTGGGGCGCGTGGCGCGCGCGCAACGTCCGGCTGCTGCTCATGTACCTGATTGTCACCCTGTCATTTTTGGTTGAATACACGCTCGAAACTCACATCGGGGTCATTACCGGGCTGTTCTTCGTGCTACTGGCCGCCGCGCCCACTGCCGCACCCGATGAAGAAGCCGTGCCCGTTGAGGCGCGCCCAGTCCTCGTACCCGCGCATCAGCCAGCGAGCTGATGGGTTGAGTTTACTAAGACCTGAGACGTTAGACAGGAGACAGGAGACTTTTCTCGGCGAGCGTCTGGCGAGAAGATTCTCATGTCTCCTGTCTAACGTCTCAGGTCTAAACTCTGCAACGGTAGAAACTACCGACCCAGGTAGCTCATAACGGGCTGACCGAAAATAATTTCCCGCGCGGGTTGGTTTTTGTCAGCTCAAATCGCTACCTTTGCCCTCCCTTAGCGAAAAGGCCACTCGGGCCTTTTCTTTTTGTGTCATTTTAAGAACACTCGAATGCCTGGCATCATCGGTAAAAAAATCGGTATGACAAGCCTCTTCACTCCGGACGGGAAAAACATCCCTTGCACGCTCATCGAGGCGGGTCCGTGCGTAGTGACGCAGGTTAAAACTGTCGAAAACGACGGCTACAGCGCCGTGCAGCTCGGCTACGGCGAGAAAAAGGCCAAGAACACCACCAAGGCCCTGGCCGGCCACTTCGCCAAAGCCAACACCACGCCCAAGCGGCGCCTGGTCGAATTCCGTACCGACGACACGTCGGCTTTCTCCCTGGGCAGCGAAGTCAAATCCGACTTTTTCGCGGAAGGTGATTTCGTGGATGTCGTGGGCACCTCGAAAGGCAAAGGCTTTCAGGGCGTTGTGAAGCGCTACAACTTTCAGGGCGTGGGTGGTCAGACGCACGGTCAGCACAACCGGCTTCGTCACCCTGGCTCCATCGGGGCCTGCTCGTGGCCGTCGCGCGTGTTCAAGGGCATGCGTATGGGTGGCCGCATGGGCACCGACCGCGTCAAGATTCAGAACCTGAAAGTGATGCGCGTCGTGGCCGACAAGAACCTGATTCTGGTCAGCGGCTCCGTGCCGGGTGCCAAGAACGGCTACGTAGTTCTGGAGAAATAACCTGCCATCACCGCAACCAGCAAGATTAGACGATGGAACTGTCCGTATTAACTATCCTGGGCGAAGACACCGGCCGCAAGGTCACGCTGTCCGATGCCGTGTTCGGCCACGAGCCGAACGAGCACGTCATGTACCTCGACGTGAAGCAGTACCTGGCCAATCAGCGCCAGGGCACGCATAAGTCGAAGGAGCGCGCCGAAATCGCCCGCACCACCAAGAAGCTCAAGAAGCAGAAAGGTACCGGCGGTGCCCGCGCCGGCTCGATGAAGTCGGGCGTGTTCGTGGGTGGCGGCCGCATGTTCGGCCCCCGGCCGCGCGACTATGGCTTCAAGCTCAACAAGAAAACCAAGCGCGTGGCGCGTCTGTCGGCCCTTTCGGTGCTGGCCCGCGACGGCAAGGTGGCCCTGGTGGAAAACATCAGCCTGAGCGCCCCCCGCACTAAAGACTTTGTGGCCATCCTGAATGGCTTGAAGCTCAACAACGGCCGCAAGACCTTGTACGTGGCCGCTGAGGCCGACAAGAACCTGCTGCTGAGCGCCCGCAACGTGCAGAAGGTGAAAATCGCCACCCCGGCGGCCCTCAACACCCACGACCTGCTCAACACTGACACCCTGCTGCTGAGCGAAGCCGGCCTGAGCGCGCTCGAACAACTCTACACCGCTAACAACGCCCCCGAGTAATGAGCACGCTGAAACGCCCCATCATCACGGAAAAGGCCACGAGCCTGACTGAATCCGGCCGCTACGTGTTCGAAGTGGACCGCGCCGCCAACAAAGTGCAAATCAAGAAGGACATCGAGCAGCTTTACGGCGTAACGGTGCTCTCCATCAACACGATGCGCACGATTGGCAAAATGAAGTCGAAGTCCACGAAGGCCGGCCAGGTAACCGGCCGTCGCGCCCACGGCAAGAAAGCCGTGGTCACGCTCAAGGACGGCGACCTAATTGATTTCTACGGGAATATTTAAAACCGTTTGTCATGCAGAGCGAAGCGAAGCATCTTGCTCGCTTCGTTGTAAACGTCAGAGATTACTGCGCCACGCGAGATGCTTCGCTTCGCTCAGCATGACAAACCTCACCAGCCGCAAAAGCACTAACAGCTAGTAATGGCACTCAAAAAACTTCGTCCCACAACGCCCGGCCAACGCTTCCGCGTAGCCCCGGCCTTTGACGAGCTGACGACTTCCGTACCGGAGAAGTCGCTGCTGACCTCGCTCAAAAAGAGCGGCGGTCGGAACTCGTCGGGTAAAATGTCGAACCGCTACATCGGCGGCGGACACAAAACCCAGTACCGTATTGTCGATTTCAAGCGCGACAAGAATGGCGTACCCGCCACGGTGAAAACCATCGAGTATGACCCCAACCGCACGGCCCGCATCGCGCTGCTGCACTACGCCGACGGCGAGAAGCGCTACATCATCGCGCCCGCTGGCCTGACCGTGGACAGCAAAATCATGTCGGGTCCCGGCGTGGCGCCCGACCTGGGCAATGCGCTGCCGCTGCGCGAGATGCCGCTCGGTACCATCGTCCACAACATTGAATTGCAGCCCGGCCAGGGCGCGGCCATTGCCCGCTCGGCTGGCACTTACGCTCAGCTCGTGGCCCGCGAAGAGCGGTACGCGACGCTGAAACTGCCTTCGGGCGAGATGCGAATGGTGCTCGTGACCTGCACCGCTACGGTGGGCACCGTCTCGAACGGCGACCACATGAACGTGGTGATGGGCAAAGCCGGCCGCAACCGCTGGGCCGGCCGCCGGCCGCGCGTGCGTGGCGTGGCCATGAACCCGGTGGACCACCCGATGGGCGGTGGCGAAGGCAAGTCGAGCGGCGGTCACCCGCGCTCGCGCAATGGCATCTTCGCCAAAGGTCAGAAGACCCGCGACAAGAACAAGTATTCGGAAAACCTTATTGTGAGCCGCAAAGGCAAGAAGTAATATATGGCACGTTCACTAAAAAAAGGGCCGTATATTGACTTCCGGCTCGAGAAGAAGGTGGAGGCGCTTGAAAGCGCCGGCAAGAAGACGGTAGTCAAAACCTGGTCGCGGCGCTCGATGATTTCGCCCGATTTCGTTGGCCACACCTTCGCCGTCCACAACGGGAACAAGTTCATCCCGGTCTATGTAACTGAAAACATGGTCGGCCACAAGCTCGGCGAGTTCGCGCCCACGCGCAACTTCCGCGGTCACGTCGCCAAAAAAGATAAAGGCAAGCGTTAAGATGGAAGCAACCGCCAAACTCCGCAACGTGCCGACCTCGCCGCGCAAAATGCGCTTGGTCGCCAACTTGGTCCGCGGCAAGCGCGTGACCCAGGCCCTCGGGCTGCTCCGCTTCGAAGCCAACTCGGGGGCCGAGCGCATCGAAAAGCTGCTGCTTTCGGCCCTGGCCAACTGGCAGGCCAAGCACGAAGATGCCCGCATCGAAGACGCTGACCTGTACGTAACCGAAATCATGGTGGACGAAGGCCGGCAGCTCAAGCGCCTGCGCCCCGCTCCCCAGGGTCGCGGCCACCGCATCCGCAAGCGCTCGAACCACGTCACGCTGGTCGTGGGTCCGCCCCTGGCTTCGCAACTGACTAAGAAAGAGCGTAATGCCGCGAACCGTGCTGCGATGAATGCTGCCGCACCGGTTGCTGCTACCACTTCCGAAACCCCCGCTAACGCTTAACTAACATGGGACAGAAAGTAAATCCGGTTGGCTTCCGCCTCGGCGTTATCAAAGGTTGGGACTCGAACTGGTATGGCGGCAAGGACTTCGCCGAGAAACTGGTGGAGGACGAGAAAATCCGCAAGTACATCAACGCCCGCATTCAGAAGGGCGGCATTTCGCGCATTGTCATCGAGCGCACCCTCAAGCGCATCACCATCACCATCAACACGGCTCGTCCGGGCGTGGTGATTGGCAAGGGTGGCCAGGAGGTCGATAAAATCAAAGACGAGCTGAAGGAAATCACCAAGAAGGACGTTCAGATTAACATCTTCGAGATTAAGCGTCCCGAGCTGGATGCCCGCCTCGTCGGCGAGAGCATCGCTCAGCAACTGGCCGCTCGTATCTCGTTTCGCCGTGCGATGAAAATGTCCATCCAGGCCGCCATGCGCGCCGGGGCCGAGGGCATCAAGATTCAGTGCGGTGGTCGTTTGGGTGGGGCTGAAATCGCCCGCTCGGAGCAGTACAAGGAAGGTCGCACACCGCTGCACACGCTGCGCGCCGACATCGACTACGCGCTGTCCGAGGCTCAGACGGTGTATGGCAAAATCGGTATCAAAGTGTGGGTGATGCGCGGCGAGGTGTTTGGTAAGCCGGACCTCTCGCCCAACCAGGTGCCCGCCGGCAACCAGGGTGGTGGCGACGACCGTGGTCGTCGTGACGACCGTGGCCCGCGCCGCGACGGCGACCGGGGCGGTGACCGTGGCCCGCGTGGCGGCGGCGACCGTGGCCCGCGCCGCGATGGAGCTGCTGGCGGTGCCGGCGGCGGCGGTGGCAACCGCGGCGGTCAGGGTGGCGGTGGTCGCCCGGCCGGTGGCGGGGGCGGCCCGCGCCGGTAGGCAGTGCGCATTGTCATGCTGAGCAAAGCGAAGCATCTTGCTCGCACCGTTGCTGACGCATGAGTTAGTTAAGCGAGCAAGATGCTTCGCTTTGCTCAGCATGACAGACGACCTCAATAATTAGTTAGCTTTTAATTTCTCTCTCAAATGTTACAACCGAAAAGGACCAAGTATCGCAAGATGCAAAAGGGTCGCGTGACTGGCCTGGCCTACCGCGGCAGCTCCATAGACTTCGGTTCGTTCGCGCTCAAGTCGTTGGAGATATCGTGGATTACGGCCCGCCAGATTGAGGCGGCCCGGATTGCGATGACCCGCGCCATGAAACGCGAAGGGCAAGTATGGATTCGCATTTTCCCCGACAAACCCATTACCAAGAAGCCCGCGGAGGTGCGGATGGGTAAGGGCAAAGGCTCGCCCGAGTATTGGGTGGCCTGCGTGAAGCCGGGTCAAATCATGTTTGAGTCGGATGGCGTGAGCCTGGAAGTGGCGAAAGAGTCGCTGCGCCTCGCTGCTCAGAAGCTGCCCGTTCGGACCTCGTTCGTGGTGCGCCGCGATTTTGTAGATAACGCCGCTTAAGCAGCCGCCCATTCAACCGCGCCCCATCCGATGAAAAACGAAGAAATCCGCGCCCTGTCCGTCGAGGACCTGCGCACCCAGCTCAAAACCGAGCAAACTAACGGCCAGCAGCTGCGCTTTGCGCACGCTATCAGCCCGCTCGAAAACCCGGCTCGCATGAAAGCCAACCGCAAAGCCGTTGCCCGCCTGCAAACGGAAGTTTCGCGTCGCAAGCACGAGCAGGCCGCTAACACCATAGCTTAGTAAGCGCCTCAATAATGGAACCGACGAACGAAACTACCCAGGCGGCCCAGCCTACGCCGGCCGACCACCTGCTGCCGGCGCACGAAGCCGGCTCCGGGCGCAATATGCGCAAGGAGATTGTGGGCAAGGTAACGAGCAGCAAGATGGACAAGTCCATCACCGTGGCCGTGGTGCAGAAACAGCAGCACCCGATTTACGGCAAATTCGTGAGCAAGACGACTAAGTTTCATGCCCACGATGAGAAAAACGACTGCGGCGAAGGCGACACGGTGCGCATTATGAGCACCCGGCCGCTGAGCAAAACCAAGCGTTGGCGCTTGGTCGAAATTCTGGAACGCGCTAAATAACCCCGACCGATGATACAGCAAGAATCCCGCCTGACGGTAGCCGACAACAGCGGTGCCAAGGAAGTCCTCTGCATCCGCGTGTTGGGTGGCACGGGCAAGAAATACGCGACCGTGGGCGACAAAATCGTGGTCGCCATTAAGTCGGCCATCCCTTCGGGCAACGCCAAGAAGGGTACCGTGAGCAAGGCCGTTATCGTGCGGACGAAGAAGGAAATCCGCCGCAAGGACGGCTCCTACATTCGCTTCGACGACAACGCGGCCGTGCTGCTCAACAACAACGACGAGCCGCGTGGTACGCGCATCTTCGGGCCGGTGGCCCGTGAGCTGCGCGAGAAGCAGTTCATGAAAATCGTATCGCTGGCCCCTGAAGTAATTTAACCCCAGTAATCTAACGATATGGCATTCAACGTAAAAGCCCCGGCCGTGAAATTGCACGTCAAGTCCGGCGACCTCGTCCAGGTTATCGCGGGCGATGAGAAAGGCAAAACCGGCACCATCAAATCGGTGAACCGCTCGACCCAGCGCATCATCATCGAGGGCCTTAACCTGGTGACGAAGCACAACAAGCCGAGTGCGAAAAACCCCCAGGGCGGCATCACCAAAATCGAAAGCTCGATTCACGTCTCGAACGTGAAGAAGGTTGACTCGGCCACCGCTTAATTTATAAGACAATGGCTCGCCTGAAAGATAAATATCAGAAAGAAGTAGTGCCCGCGCTCCAGGAGAAATTCCAGTTCAAGAGCATCATGCAGGTACCGCGCATCACCAAAATCTGCCTCAACCGCGGCATCGGCGCGGCCGTGGCCGACAAGAAGCTCGTGGACAACGGCGTGGACGAGCTGACGACCATCACCGGTCAGAAAGCCGTGGCGACCATCGCCAAGCGCTCGGTGTCGAACTTCAAGCTCCGCGAGGGGATGCCCATCGGCGCGCGCGTGACGTTGCGCGGCGAGCGGATGTACGAGTTCCTCGACCGCTTGCTGACCGTAGCCCTGCCCCGCGTGCGGGACTTCAAGGGCATCAACGACAAGGGGTTCGACGGACGCGGCAACTACACGCTCGGCGTGAAGGAGCAGATTATCTTCCCCGAAATCTCGATTGACAAAATCAAGGGTATTTCCGGGATGGACATTACCTTCGTCACGACCGCCGAAAACGACGAGCAGAGCTACGAGCTGCTGCGCGCCTTCGGAATGCCCTTCGCCAACGCCAAAAAAACCGCTGAATAATGGCTAAAGAATCCATCAAAGCCCGCTCGCGCAAGCGCATCGCCATGGTAGCGCGCTACGCCGAGAAGCGCAAGGCATTGAAAGCGGCCGGCGACTACGCCGGCCTCGACAAGCTGCCCCGCAACGCCTCGCCCGTGCGCCTGCACAACCGCGACATGATTGACGGCCGCCCCCGCGGCTACATGCGCAAGTTCGGCATCAGCCGCGTCCGCTTCCGCGAAATGGCCCTGGCCGGGAAAATTCCGGGGGTCACGAAGTCGAGCTGGTAGATTTAGAATACTGCCTGTGAGTTTGATTCCCAAGTTGAAGTCCTCGCGGCTTCAGCTTGGGAATTATCTTTTAAAGAAACGTTGCAAACTTATTACCCAAAATAGATGAAACAGATTGGTCAGCGAGACGGTATTTATGAATCAACTTACCGTTCTACTAAAGGCGTTATAAGCAATCTGAAAAGGGTAGTGCAAATTATTTATTACACAAACTTAAATGAGTACGAAATAAGAATAGAGCCTGATAACACAGGCAGCATGCTCATCTTAAGAAGTGAGTTAATGGATTCAAGTGTGGGGTATTTGAAAGGAGCTACTCTTGATGGAAACCGTTATTTAGAAGTAGTGTATAATCACGATAAAACCGAAGCAGAATTAACAATCACAGACATAGTGTCAGGAGTAATAATAAACTACAACTGATACGTCTCTTGTCAGTATTATCTTGATTCTTAAACTTAATCCGGTCTCGTTCTGATAAAAACACTTTTCTTCTTTCTTCCATAACCCATGTAAGCACTAAAAATTCGATGGTGTCTTCTATCTTAACATCGTAAATGGCGGCTGAAAGGTCTATATCATATTCCAGTTGCGTCATCATTGCATCAAGTTTCTCGATGTAAGCTTGCATATCTGGCGATGACGTTCTCATCCAAAGAAGTTCCCGTTCACAAAAAATTCGTTCCACGTCTTCTTCATCACAGTTGTACTTGCGTGTGTAAGATTCGATAGCCAACTCACTATTGGTCCTACGGTCACCAAGTACATGGTCTAGCGCAAACGGATTAGGTACTACTCTGATTTTAAGTATTATCTCAGATACCCAGGATTTCAGAATGCCAGTATCGGTATCCCGTGGGTCCACTAAAAAGCCTACACTTTGGCTAGTTAGTTTGGCTGTTTCATTCATTTTTTGCTCTAGTTCACCAATCAGGTTGTCATAGTAAGCATTTGCAGATTCAAATCCGTCAGAATTACTAGCGGTTCCACGCTTATAATAATCTGTTATAGTATCGCGCTTCACAACATCTTCTACGTTATCAATTTCGCAATCTAGTCGGCTGGCTAAAACTATCAGAGCAGCTTCCCTAAATGAAGCTCTCTCTTCGAGCGTAGCTGGTCCTAAAGTGTATCTAAGAGGGGCATTCATTTTAGGTTCAACCTTACTATCACTTTTATCGCGGCTTGAGTTAGTGGCTTTGCTTTCGTCAAGCAAAAACTTGATAAACAGAACGAAAGATATGATACCTAAAATTGTAAAAAACATCATATGACCGGACCAACGTTATGTAAAAAGCAGATACACCTTGGTAATGAGAGTGACTCATTAGCGTTTACACGGCGCTAATGTAGTTGATGTATGTCTAGAATCTGACACGCTACACCAAAGTATAACAGAATTTGAGAATGCCAAGCCCGTAAGAGGGCTGCTGCTGGCTCACGGCCGCGACTAGCTGGAGCTGTGCTACCAGAGTCAGGCGTTGGCGGCGGGGGTACCGCAGCAACCGAAAAACGACCAACCCAGACCAAACTAAAAGCCGAGGTGCCCGCTGACTATTCAGCGGGCACCTCGGCTTTTGGGTAGCTGCCGGCTGAACGTTCAGCAGCGCACTCGACAAATGGGGAGCCTGCTGCGGAAGTTTCAGCGGGCACCCCGACAAAAGCTTAGCTCCCTGCTGAAGGCCCGGCGGGTGCCGGAGCGTCGGCGGTGCCGCGCGCGGAAGGGGGCAGCACGGAGAAGTCGAAGTAGTCGGCCACGCGCTCGGGGGTGCGGTAGTAGTGGGCGAGCAGGGCGGCGTAGGCTCCGAACAGCTCGGTGAGCAGGTCGGTTTCGTCGGCATCGAGGCCGGTGCTGGCGGTTTTGACCAGGGTTTTGCGCTCGTCCTGCGCCTGGCGGGCGGTGGCGTACTGCTGGGCCAGGGCCTGCGCCTCCGGGAGCAGGGCCGCCCCGCCGGGCACGGCCGCCTGGCGGGCGGTCAGCGTCTCAATAAAGCGGTCGAAGACGGTGCCCAAGCTCTGGCGCGACGCGTTGGTGTACTCGGTGCGGCCGGCCGGGAAAAACTCCTTATACAAGGTCGGGTTGTCTTCTTCGAGCGCGGCGAAGTTGCGCTTGTAGGCCCGCTTCATAAATTGCTTGATGAGGCCGAACACGGTTTCAGCCAGCAGCGTGTGCGAGGCCCGCGCCGCGCCAGCTCCGGCCCGCGCGGTCAGGCCGGTATCGAAGCCATCGTAGAGCGGCTGGAGCAGCGCCACCTGGGGCTGAAACCGCGGGCCGTCCTGCCGGAGGGCTTGCAGCGTGTAGCCGGCGATGGCCTTCAGGTCTTGCCGCGACACGACCAGGTAGAGCAGCCAGTTGCGGAACTTGGTGCTGAAAAGCTTGCTTTTTTGCGTGGCCATCAGAAGGGAGATAAGAAAAAGCCCGGTTCAAGTCGAGACCGTGCCACAATGTTAAGCAACAGCTCCTTAATCAAGCTCATCCGGTGGAGCCGGCCGGCAGGTACTATTTTAGAAGTTGATTTGCATAAGTGCTTTGTGGATAGCTGCCCTGAGACCGTTGAGCAGGTGGGCAAGTGGCCGTATGCTATGAAACAGCCCCAAGCCTTCGACCAACTGAGAGCCCAATTCCCGGATGAGTGGCTGTTGCTGGCTGACCCGGAGTTTGAGAATGCCAAGCCCGTAAAAGGGCTGCTGCTGGCTCACGGGCACGACTATCTGGAGCTGTGCTACCAGGGTCAGGCGTTGGCGGCGGGGTTTGAGGATAGCACCATCGTGTACACGGGCGAACCCGGAAGGCAGAATCAAAAATGGCTGAGAGCGGTACAGCTATTCAGTTGAAGCAAGCAGGGGTAGAGGGAAGAACCAAGCGGGTGTTACCTTCACTTTTCAAGTTGACTTTACCTCAGCCAATATGGCTACTCTCAAACCTTCGGAGCTTTCTGCGGCGGCTATGCGACGGGTGTTGCTAGACGCTTGTAGTAGGGTAAAAACGGAAAATCTGTTGCAGGGCGTGTGGAGTGGTCGGGTAAAACAGGAGAGAATTAGGTGTTAATTTCCCGAACCCATGGAAAAAGCCCCTCCCCCCAAACGGCAGCGCTATGACGCGGCCTTCCGTGCCGAAGCCTTGCGCCTGGCCCGTG
>Ga0209511_1000499_pt1 | contig 40197 bp, 30 predicted proteins | sample SSSSmetaG_FD_184141 | JGI IMG/M metagenome (GOLD analysis project Ga0209511, IMG submission 184141) | Glacier valley bacterial and archeal communities from Borup Fiord, Nunavut, Canada, to study Microbial Dark Matter (Phase II) - ​SSSS... | ecosystem: Environmental > Aquatic > Freshwater > Ice >... | reverse complement strand
TGAAGTGCATCTTTTCCTGCATTCTTCAATATGCTTAGGGATGCCTTTCCATCCACACCTGACATATCCAAAAACTCAACGATAGGCGTTGGTGTTGGTATTGGCGTAATTGTGTTATTATTTCCTGTGTTCGGATTTCCTGGGTCTGGAACCTGTGGATCTGGATCTGCTGGATCTGGATCTTCTGGTTCCGGATCTTCTGGTACTGGATCTCCCAAATCAGACGGTTGTATACCTTCCTCTGTTCCATCCATTAATGTAGCAACACCATTTTGATATTTGAGGATGAATTCTCTGCGGAATCCTATTCCTCCAATACCAGTACTAATTCCTGTTCCTGTACCATCCACAATACTATTAATTCCAACAAGAGGTCCCGATCCATTTGCAATTTCTACGATGCAAGCATTTTCAACAATTACTCCCTCTTTATTTGGTACTTCAATTGCATTATCCATGAATATGCTAGCGCCATTGGTATTAATGAATACATCATAGATTCCAAGACCAACTGCATAATGTGTATCTACCGTGTTAGCTACTTTATATGCGGCATAACCTTTTACTGTACCCTCATGACTCATCCAATCATCCTGATTCTGAGGATCGTAAGGAGTCTCATTCTGATAGAAATACATACGTCCGCCGTTACCGTTCCACAATGTCACATACTCTTGAAAATGCTCATTGAACAAACCATACATGGTCATATCATCGCCGTTAACTACGAGTCCGTTTCTTGATTTGTTTAAATCCCATGCAACTCCATCACCATGATCTGCTCTCCAAATCCAGAAATGGTCTCCAATCATATCATCACTGTTGATTTCAAGTGCTACATCTGTTGTTGCAACGCCTCCATGAACACCGCCTACGCGAAAGAACAAGTCGGCCAACAACGTTGGGTTAGCTGAATGATCCTTATTGCTGCCTTTTTCTCCAACCAATAACAAGTTGTCAGAATAATCTCCAGCATCAAAAATAATACCCGCAATGGTAACGCCGTCTACATCACCAACTATCATAGCTGCTACTTCATTCGTAGGTATAATGGTTGCAAGACCAATGCCCAAAATAATGGTATCCGCATTTTCTACAATGATTGGTTCTTCTGCATAATAGATACCAGGTGTTAGTAAGATATGCTTGCCCGATTCCAGTGCTGCATTAATGGTTGCCGCATTGTCTACTTCCGGTTTTGCAATATAAAACTGATCCAAACTAATAGATTTTCCATCTCCCATATTTCCGTCAGACCATGTTACGCCTGTTGAATCCTTCCGTAAAGAAGGAACAAATACTTTATATTCTCCATTATCAAGATACAAAAATGGTTTTTCCCTAATAACAGGAGTCGTAACAATATTGGTATAATTGCTATTACCTGCTCCAAGCTCCCAGTTATTATCTGGTGCGCCAGTTGTGCCCTGGAAAAATCCATTCCAGTTGACTCCAAAGAAACCTGCTTGTAAATCACAGTTTCTAGTGTAATACTGCTGTTGTGAATACGAACCTGCTGCCTTATGGAAAATGCTATCAGCCGCAAATCCACCACTTGCATATCCATAATACCAGTCAAAGCTAGATTTACGTCCTACATCCATACGCCTAAGCGGTGCTGCCTGTGAAACCGCCCACTTAAAATCAAAGTATACATCACCGTTATTATCGGTATCTACAATACTAAGATTCTCTGCGGAGCGCCAGAAATTACAAGTTGCATTGTTGTTTGACAAATATGCTGGTGTTTCTATATTTTTGATCTTGGTTTCAAGTGGTGTTTTACCAAGCCCAGCAATATGAGTATAAAAACCTATCTGCATCATGGCTGTAGCGGTATAATTACCCGGTTTAAACATCAGTGCATAGCGTCCAGATCCAAACTGTGCATTCTTTTGAATTTCATAAATCCTTGCCACTTCTGCATCAATTGAAGCAGTTTTGTCAGTTTCAGCAAAGAATATCATATTGTCACCAAATGTTTTTATTTCTAACGACATCGGTGCTGATTCATTACTCTTACCGTTTGCATTAACTGTTATAACCTTATAATAGTTTGCGTATTTATCAGCATTTGGAGTTGTATCTATATATTCTGCATAGGCAGTTGTACCAACCAGCGAATACTCGGCAAATCTACTGGATGCCTTATAGATTTCATAGCTCGCCGCTTCCATATTTGCTTCCCATGTCAGTTTCATGTTGTTTCCATCTTGTGTGATATTAAGTCCATATGGTGTCTCTGGACGGTTTCCTGCCAAAGTTGTGGCATAATATTCACGCCCCACAGCAGATGGGTTGGCTCCGTTCATCGTATGGATGCTATAATAATATGTTGTACTAAAATCAAGTCCGGTGTCCGTAAAGGTAGTACCTGCTGTTTCATTGCTCACTTTTACATAATTACCTTCACTACTATCTGCGCGCCATACTTCATATCCACTAAAAATGGTGTTAACGACAGGATCCCAGGCAAGAGCGATGGAGGAACCTTCAACATTTGTTATATTGATTTTAGTCACCTTTTTCGGTACGGTAACGGTATGCATAATGAATTTTTCATTGTCCGTAAGAGTTCCTTCAAAAGGAGTTATCATCTTTGTGTCATGAACAGAGATATAAGCACCAGTTGCATTATTTTTAAAGGCTACTGTACCGTCTCCCTGGGGTACCATGGTAACAGATTCCCAGCCACCCGGTGTTTGTTTTGCAATCTGGTATACGGAACTTCCCGTTGCTTTCCACATCGTAGGAAATTGCTTTGATTCAAAATTAATAACGGGAGCACCATTAAACGCACCATAATAAGCAGTGAATTTAGCATTGTTCGGTATTTCTTCTGTCATCGCAAGGTTTACATCAATACTGTGATCGTTTGTACCATCCACTGTAACTAGCTTCCCAGTTGCTTTGTGTTCTATATAAACCTCCGCATTTACTTCTACCTCTGGTTCGTACTTTGCTTCAACAATAACAAATTGTACGGCTGCACCGGATACAGTAGTTGCTGTAGCCATTAATTTATTATCATCGTCCACCGTCAGGTAATTACCTAGCCTTCCATCCTTGATTGCCACGATACCATTCCCTTGATCCACCAAGTGAAAAGCTTCCCAGCCACTAACAGCTGTTTTTAGTTCATTATTCGTATCGATAATATCCTTTTCAGCAACTTTCTCTGATTTAAGCATCCTCCATGCGTTACCCTTGGAAGAAAAGCTAACATAATTATTGTCTACTGTATCTTTTCTCATCTGGAAAAGTGCCTTGTCAGGCAAATCATTCCCTTTATTACTAGGTATTTCGGCATCTGCAGTAACAGCTGCATTATTAGCACCCGTTACCTGAATTGCCTTTCCGGTCTTTACAGACACTATATAAGTATAATAGTCGTTGGCTTCGTAGCTCACAATTGCTTCTGGTACACTTGGTTCAGGTACAATTGCTTCTGGTACGCCTGCTTCTTGTACATCTGCTGCAAAAGTAAAATTTGATGGTGTGAAAAGCATACAGACTACTAATATCATTGGTAAGATTTTTTTAAACATCTTTAACATAAAATCTCCCTTCTTTACAACATACATTTTATAGTTAAAATTAGTGCTCCTAGACCCTCAAAAATCCTCCTTTCATTTTAATGGAAATAGCTTCCATTTTTAATATTATTACTACATACTATCATTTATGTGTACATGTTGTAATGTACTAATTTTCGAATTTAGGGTAATATTTACTTATTTTACCATTTTAAAGGTGTAGCCAAGGTAAATTTTGCAAAAAAACTGACAGTCTTCTGCTTCAAAGCAAAAAGACTGTCAGTTCATACTTAAATCTACTTTACAATACCTACTTATTCAACTTCAATCGTACTCATATCAATATCATGTCCGATCGCAATTGCCTCTTCGATAATACTAATTGCTGACTGTAAGCCAACACCAAATCTATCTGCTCCTGCTTTATACATCTTAAGGAGCGTATCAAGAGATTTAACTCCTCCTGCAACCTTTAATTTTGCTCTTCCATCAATTGCTTTTTTCATTACCTGTACATGATGTAAAGTTGTTGGAGTACTAGAAAATCCAGTTCCTGTCTTAACATAATCTGTTCCACCTGCAATCGATAATTCACAGGCTTTTTCTATTTCTTCGTCCGTTAATATCATCGCTTCAATGATTACCTTTAAAGAAGAACCGATGGTAGCTGCACGTACTGCTTTGATGTCTTCTAAAACTTCATCATATTTCTTTGATTTTAACCATCCAATATTCATTACCATATCAACTTCTGCTGGATCCATAGACATAAATAATTCTGCTTGCTGAACCTTAGTGCTCGTTGCTTCCTGTCCAGATGGAAAGCTTAAGGAGGTACCAAATGCTGTATTTGTCTCTTTCAGTAGTTCACTTAATAATGGATAATAGCCTGGCCATGCAAAACAAGAACCAAAATTATATTTTTTACATGCATCTACTAATGCATACACATCTTCATAGGAGGTATCTAATTTTAATACACTTGGATCCATCATATAAGCGATGTCTTTCACTGTTAATACTTCTTTTCTGTACTCTTTCATCGTAATCACCTTTCCTGTTTCATACTTCTATAGTTTTTCTGAATATTATTCAGATTAAGTATGCAGTTCTGTCAATTTCCCCATTGTCTTTCGTACTTCCCTGAAAAGTTCTGTATATTTTTTGTTATAAGCTACACAACCGACTGGTTGCTGCCGAATCATCAATTCTTCGCAGTTCATACACTGGGTACAATATTTTATCTCGCTTTCTCTTCCCTCTTTTAATTTAAGTGGCGTTAATGGATCTGCGAAGGATTGTCTTCCAAGTCCAACCATATCCATCATGCCATCTTCAATGCAACGACTTCCCATTGCAAACAAAGAAGATTTTTCTGGGTCAACAGAAAGCAATTTATTCTTTTTACCTCTAAAGGAAGAGAAATGGGAACCAATAACCACCGTCTCCGGTTTCAAATTCTGTTTCATTAGATTGGCAAAGTACATATGTAGATAAGACAAATATGGTTCATCTTTCAGCGCCTCCATAAATGCCATGCTCGAGTGAACATTTCCAAGAGATTCAACAAAATACTGCGCTCCACGTGCTTCTAACCCTTTGATTAAATCAATGGATTCCGTCATGTCCATTAATGGTGAATCTGGCCCTGCGGAACCACAGCCTCCCGGAAATCCTTCCCACATAGACATCTTTGAACCAATTAAAAAGTTTTTATCATAATTGGTCGCCCTTTGAATTCTTTCCATTAGATCATATGCAAATCTTGAACGATTTTCCCACGAGCCACCATATTTCCAATTACGATCATTGTAGGGTCTTAAAATCTGAGAACCTAAGTACCCATGACATAGTTTCATATCAACACCATCTGCACCAACATTTTGAGTGATTTTCGCTGCCAGTTCAAACTGATCCATAATATGTTCCACTTCTTCTTCCGTCAGCAAATCTCCTTCCAATCCATGCATCTGCTTTACGGTAACCCTCCTGGAAAATTCAGGCTCACTGATTTCGCCAGCATGTGTTAACTGAAATACAATTAGCACCTTCGGATTTACTTCTTTTAATCTTCTTATAAATTTCTCAAGTGCCTTCTCATTTCGAGGCATAATCTCAAGCTGTGTCTTTCTTGCACGACTCTCGTTTGTAACGGTAATCGCTTCCAGATCAACTAATCCAAAATTGCCTTTATACAGATTTTCATATCTTTGATAGGTAAGCTCTGTTGGGTTTCCTTCTAAATCAGAGTCTACACATTCCATTGATTGTGCAAAAAAACGATTTTCACATTTTCTATTTCCAATCATAATTGGCTTCATCAACGTTTCTTTATAATCCATACTACGCCTCCTCCTCTATTTTAATATTTCTCCACTGGCTAATTTCATAATCTTTTCTTCATTCACCTCGTCGTAGGATAATTCACCGGTTATTCTACCTTCATGCATAACAAGGATTCGATCAGCCATCGCAATCGCCTCTGGCATCTCGGAAGAAATCATGATAATGCTCACGCCACTTTGAACTAACTTATTCATCAGCACATAAATTTCATATTTGGCACCTACATCTATGCCCCTAGTAGGTTCATCCAAAAAGAGAATTTTACAATCAGTAGCTAGCCATTTTGCAAGTACCACCTTCTGTTGATTTCCACCCGACAGATATTTGCATATTTTATAGATATCTGGCGAGGCTATCCTCATCTCATTAAAATAGTATTGTGCAAGCGTTTTTTCTTTCCCTGCATTAATAAATCCTTTTTTAGCCACCTTCTTATGTGCGGAAATCGTTATGTTTCTGCAGATATCCTGATTAAGAAAAAGTCCCTGGGCTTTTCTATCTTCTAGTGCAAATCCTATACCACGAGCTACCGCTTTATTTGGATGGTTTATCTCCACTTCTTCTCCAAATAGTTTGATTTTCCCCGATTCCAACTTATCTGCTCCAAATATAGCCCGAAGTACTTCGGATCTTCCTGCACCAACAAGTCCTGTTAACCCAAGTATTTCGCCTTTTTTTAATTGGAACGATACATCCTTAAATCGATCGGTGGTAAGACTTTCTACTTCTAAAACGGCTTCTTTTGTAAAAGCACGGTCTCTCTTTGGAAAGGTATCCTTTAAATCTCGGCCTATCATATTACTAATCAGCCAATCTTTGTCTATTTCAGAAATATCTTTATCTGCTATATATTCACCATCCCGCAATATCGTTACCCGGTCACATAATTCAAAAAGTTCTTCCAGCCGATGAGAAATATAGATTACTGTAATACCATCCTCTTTTAGCTTTCTTACAATTTGAAATAAAATATCAATTTCTTTTCGTGTCAAACTATCCGTTGGTTCATCCATAATAATAATCTGTGAATTGTAGGATAATGATTTTGCAATATCAATCATCTGTTGATAGGCCACGCTCATTGTACGCACCGGGGCATGATAATCAAGCAAAGAACCCTGACTTACATAATCTAAATATTTACCAGCAAACTTATTTTCTTCTTTTTTATTGATAATCTTACATTTATGTATTTCATGCCCTAACATAACATTCTCTATGGCATTCAGGTCCGGTACCAGACTAAGTTCCTGATAAATAATAGATATCCCTTTATCAATTGATTCCTGTGGATTTCTGAGTTCTACATTTTCCCCATAAACCTTAATACTTCCAGAATCCATCTTATATACACCAGAAAGTATCTTCATCAAAGTTGATTTTCCGGCTCCATTTTCGCCAATTAATGCATGTATTTCTCCTTTTTTTACTCGAAGATTTACGTTGTTTAATGCTTTGACCTTTGAAAACGATTTCGATACCCCAAGCATCTCTAAAGCATACTCGCTCATATCTTTCCACCTTCCCTGCACGAATCATTATTTATTTTTCTTCTGAATTAATACTGCAACCAAAATAATAAGTCCTTTAATGACAATCTGCAAATATGGGTCGGCACCAATAATATTTAAAATGTTATTCATAATGGCCATTATTAATACGCCTGCCAATGTACAAATAATAGAACCTTTCCCTCCAGCCATAGCTGTGCCACCAATAACTACTGCAGCAATGGCATCCATATCATATCCTGTACTACCATTTGGTTCTCCTACACGAACTCTAGCTGCCAACATAATTCCTGCTACGGAAGCCGTAAATCCACAAAGAACATAAGCCATAATTTTATTGGCCTTAACTTTGATACCAGATAATCTAGCAGCTTCCGGATTACTTCCAATTGCATAGATATGACGTCCAAACACAGTTTTATGAAGTAAAACAATAAATACTACCATCAATAATATGTAAAGAATAACTGCATAAGGAACGACACCGCCCAATGATTTGGAGCCGAAATTTTTCCAAAACTTTGTTACCGTTCCTCCTGGTGATCCTTTGGTATAAATATAGTTGATTCCTCTTAGCACCTGCCCAGTACCTAATGTAATGATAAAAGGTTCTACATTTCTGAGTACAATAATCAGCCCATTTGCAAGGCCAATCAAAACGCCAATACAAATCACCAAAACTACTTGCCCAAGCAGTATTCCTTCGTGTCCATCCGCTACATAAGATTGCGAAATATGTGCAAAAAGGCATGCACTAATTGCCATGACACTCGTTACAGAAAGATCAATCCCCGCAACAAGTAGTACTACGGTCATACCGATACTTACAACTCCAACGATGGATGCCTGTCGAAAAATATTTGTAATGTTTGCAAATGTTAGAAATATTTTGGGTGAAGCTATAGAAGCAATAATAAACAAAAGTATTAATGCAATATAAGGTCCACTAATCGGATTATTTATAACCCTCTTAACAAGCCCGGCGTTATTACTAACTTTTTTCACTATGTATTCCTCCTAACTAAGTTTTATGCCGCTCTTCTACGAATATAATATTACTCTTTCAGAAATTTCCGGGCTAACTAAAACCTTTATCAGTTTTGGATTGCTTCGTATCTCATTTAAAGCCTGTTCCAGTTCTTCTAAAGGTACAATCATAGAGATTAGAGGCGTTGGATCGATACGATTATATTTTAATAGGTTAAGCGCATCTGCCCAATCATAACCGATTCCAGCACAACTACCGCTCACTTTCTTTTCTTCTAAAACGAATTGTACCGGTGCAATACTTGCATAATCATCATCTGCGCAAATACCAAAAGCTTCTATTTTACCGCCTTTTCGTACCATTTTAAATGCCTGTTCATAAGTCTTAGAACTGCCTACTGCTTCAAGAACATAATCTGCACCAACTCCGTTCGTCAATCTCATAACTTCTGCTACAGGATCTGTTTCTTTTACATTAATGGTATAGTCTGCAACCATTTCTTTTGCCATTGCTAATCTATCTGCATTGGCGTCTATTACAATGACAGGTGCTGCTCCACGTGCTTTTGCTAGGGCCGCATGTATAATTCCAAGTCCTGCACCAATCACAACAACGCTTCTGGCAATTTTACAGTCCATTTTTTTGGAAGCATTTAAACAAGCCGTCAGTGGTTCTACAAAAGCTGCTTTCTCATCCGACACTTCCGCTGGTACGATATAAACATTTTTCCAAGGTGCCTTAACATATTCTGCAAATCCACCATCAAGATGAATACCGATTTGTTTAAATTCTGTACATAATAGTGGTTCTCCAATTCGACAGTGATAGCAAGTACCACAAGGTTTGCAAATATCTACTGCCACACGATCCCCTATTTTAAGACCTTGTGAATTTGTACCTAATTCATCTATCACTCCGAAAAATTCATGTCCCGTAGTTAATGGAATACAAGCAACTTCTTCTGCATACTTGCCTGTATAAGACCCCCAATCCGAACCACAAATACCACAGTATTTAATCTTAATTAGCACTTCGTCTGCGGTTATCTCTGGTATCGGAACCTCTTGTAATTCAAAATGATTTGGTCTTGTAAGTACTTGCGCTCTCATTGTTTTCATGTTAATTTCTCCTTACATTATTTAGTAAATAATTTGTCCGAACGCCCTTCATAGGGAGCATCAATCATAAGTGGTCGTAGGAAATCAATTGTTTTCTTAACGCCATCTGCACGACTCATGATTACGTCTTCATGCTCATAATTTAATACGTAGTCATAACCTGTAATAAAGAGTTCACTAATCAATCGTTTCCAGTCCACATCACCCCAGCCAGGAATTCTAAATCTAAAAGAACGATCTAAGCGTCCCCAACCATCTTGCATATACATGTTAAGTCCACCTTTTGCCATATTATGATGTACAAATTCACAATCCTTCGCATGAACAAGTGCAATTCGTCCTTTTAATTCGTCAACAAAGGTCTGAATATTGATACCTGAGAACAAAATATTTGCCGGATCAAGATTAATTGCATAACTAGGATGGTGGTCAACAATTTCTAAACAACGTAGTGCAGATTGGGTATCGTAGATAATATTATTCGGATGTGGTTCAAATGCAAGCTTCACACCATATTCTTTATACTTATCTAGGATTGGTGTATATTTTTCAACAAATTGTTCTTCTTCATATTTCCAACCATTTGGTTCCGGCCAATCGTTAATATGTCCATAGTTTTCCATTCCAGAGAAAGCAACTACAGCTGGCACTCCCAACTCACTCGCAAGCTGAGCGGAGCGAATCAAACTATCCGTGCCAAACTTAATCTTTTGTTCTCTTGTACCGGGACAGATAGAATCTGTCCCAGCACTGTATGGCCCCATAACTAATAAAGAATCGGCATGATTACTGAGAGATGAGATAAACAATCCATGGTCTTCCACCATTTTTTTCATATTTTTTGCATTGTTTCCTTTTAATAATTCTTGTACGTCCACTTGACCATTATCTTCATATGCAGGCAACTCCACGCAATCATAACCATTGTCTGCAGCCAATTTTACAACCTCTTCCAGAGGCTTTTCTGAATAGTTTACTACGCAAAAACCAATTTTCATCTTGTCTTCTCCCATCATGTTTGTTATGTAACTCTAATTAGTAAGTCCAATCATAATCATCCCCATCTGGGACTAAGTATTCATCAACATTGTCTTTATTTACAACAATAGTTTCCATTACAATATCTTTTTCTTGTGGTGCCGTTCCTTCAATTGCCTGGATTGCTACATTAAGAGCATCTACACTGCAGGCACATGGAAACTGAGTAAATCCTACACAAGTACCGTCTTTTACCATCTTAGCAACGCCGTTGATACCATCTGCATTGGTGACGATAATACCATCTCCTGTTCGACCTGCATCTTCAATCGCATCCATGGCTCCAAGTGTAACTCCACCATCTTGCGAAATCATACCATCGATTTCACCAGAAGCAAATTTTGTTAAGCAGTCTTCCATAAATGATTTTCCTTTACTAACCTCAAAATCTGTATACTGTCTAGCAATAATCTTAATGTTTGGATACTTTGAAAACACTGAATCCTGACCCTCTTTTTGTAAATTGTCCGTACTTGATCCAGCAAGAGAATCTAATGCAATAATATTACCTTTTGCCTCGCCGTATTTTACTGTTAATGCATCCACTAACATCTGTGCGCATTCTGCTCCGTTTTGCTTATCGGAATAGCCAACAAAATGCGTATAATCTTCTGTGCTACAATGTCTGTCAAAAATAATAACTGGAATTCCGCTTGCAAAAGCTGCTTCTATACTTGGATTGACTGCATCTTCTACAACTGGTGCTATAAGAATAGCGTCCAAATCCTGCTGCAGCATAGACTCAATATTACTGTTTTGCGTATTCGCATCATCATGAGCATCTGTTTCAACAAGTTCAATGCCCTGTTTCTTGCACTCTTCCACAAGCATATCTCTCATTTTTACACGCCAACTGTTTGATATTGATGCATTTGAAAACCCAATCTTGTAAGTCTTTTTTCCCTCGTTATTTTCTGTATTGCTTTTCGTTTCTTTTGTTTGGTTACCCCCACAAGCAACCAAACTCAGCATCAAACATAATACCGTTAATAATGCTAAAACCCTCTTCATACATAAATACCTTCTTTCCTATTTAATTTTGTTTATATTTTGAATATACCATTTTTATTTTCGTTTGTCAATGTTTCTTTGCGTTAATTTTCATTTATTTTTGTTATATTTCTTGTTTTATCAATGTCTATTTTTGTTATTTTTCGTTTTGTTTTGTTTCGCCTCATATTTTCTATTATTTTTCGTTTTTTGTTATATTTTCACCTTATTGTTTTATTTTTTTAGTTTTGTTTGCTTTTTCGAAAAAGATATAGTAATATGATAATAATACTATAAATTGCAAAGAGGTTTATTATGTTTAAAATGGAACGAAAACGAAGAATTAAAGAAATCATTTTTGACCGCAAACAAATAGATGTTGCAACGCTTAGTAAGTTGCTTAATGTTACTGATGCAACAATTCGAAATGATTTTGAAGAATTAGAACAAGAAGGCTACATCACTCGTTATCATGGTGGCGCAACCTTAAATTCAATCAGTACCCAGGAAGATGAGGTTAACTCTGCACTTACTGGTAATGTTGTCACCTATGATAAGAACAAGGAGGAAATCGGTATTATCGCCTCCAACTTAATCGATGAAAAAGAATGGATTTTCTTAGGCCCCGGTTCTACTTCTTACTATATTGCCAAGGCCTTAATGTCACGCAATAATATGAAAGTCTTTACCAACAACTTGCTGGTTTCTAATATATTAAGTAACAATTCAACCATTCAAATTCATTTCCTAGGTGGTAGAATCGATAATCAGGGACTTTATACAATTCCAAATGATATCGTTAAAGATTTAAACAATATCTATTTAAGCAAATCTTTCTTCTCTGTGGATGGAGTTGATTTAGATGCAGGATACACCTTATCTGATATATATGTTTTAGATATTATTAAAGCCATTTCCTCCAGATGCGAAGAGACCATCATTGCTGTTGATAGTTCAAAATTTGGTCATCGGGCCTTTATGAAGCTTGGAGATTTAGACTTTGCACAAAGCGTGATTATGAATGATAATGTTTCAACTGAATATAAACAATATTATTTAGAACATGGTATTTGTGTATATACCTCCTATGACTTAAAGCCTTTAACCTTCTAATTTTATAAAAGGATGGTGCCTTAATGAAACCTTTGAAAGTAAATCAGATTAGTAAAATAACTGATCATACCATAATAAATAATGTTAATTTCACTGCATATCCTGGTGAAATACATGCCATTATAGGCAACAATGGTGAGGGAAAGTCAACTCTCGCCAATATACTTTCCGGTACTGAGTCAAAAAGCAGCGGTTCGATCTATATCGATGAGCAGGAAGTCCTGATTCATGATATTTCTTCAGCAAAAAAGCTTGGTATTTACGTGGTACAGCAAGATGTCCAACTATTTCCCTCCTTATCCATTCGAGATAATCTAATCTTAGGAAATGAAAAATCTCTTTTTGATTCCCGCTTTTTTACACCTGTTAAAAAAAAGATTTCCGCCTATTGCGAAGAAGTATTGGAACATTTTGATTTTAGGCTTGATTTGAATCGCCCTGCTTCCAGCTTAAGCATAGGAGAAATGCATTTATTACAATTAATTCGCGTAATTATTTGTAAGCCCGCCTATCTTATTCTAGATGAATTCTCGCCTACACTTACGTTCAATCAAATCGAGAAGGTTTTTAGTATATTAGAAAAACTAAAGGCAGAAAATGTTTCCATCATTCTAATAACCCACAGCTATTATGAGATTATACATTATTGTGATCGCGTGTCGGTCATGAGTGAAGGTACCATAACCGATTCCTATACTAATTCAAAAAATGGATTTAAAAATCAGTTATTTCTTGAGCACATGAAAAAGTTAAGTATGGACTTTCACTATCCAAAGCTTGTATCAAACCCGGGAAAACGTCTTGTTGACGTAGACCATATATCTGTTGGCATACTAAAGGATATTACCCTTACACTTCATGAGGGTGAAATACTAGGTATTGCTGGTTTGATAGGTTCTGGCCGTTCCACATTAATGAAAGCAATTTCGGGACACTTAAAATTGCAATCCGGTTCCATTCATTTTGAACCTCCTTTATCCTCGCAGAAATCGATTAGTATTGTTCCTGAGAATAGTGCAGATGCATCCCTCTTTCATGATTGTTCCATCCCGTTTAATATTGTTGCTTCTAATTTTAAAAGGGCAAGAAAAAAGTTACTTCTTTCTAATGGCAAAATCAATACATATGCAAGGAATTACATAGATAAGTTAAATATTTGTGATATTGACATCCATACAAAAGTAAAGCACTTAAGTATGGGAAACAAGCAAAAAATTATTATTGCGCGTTCTTTATTTAACCACTCAAAAATTTATATTTTTGATGAAGCTTCAAAAAACCTAGATCCAACAAGCAAACTAGAGCTTTATAACATTTATAATGCTTTAGTCGTGGGAGGCGCTGCAATTATAATGATTTCCTCTGATTTTTCAGAGTTAATCGGTATGTGTAACCGTATTATCCTTTTAAATAACGGAGCCCAAGTAGGGAATTATTCTACAGATAATCTCACCATTGATGCTCTTTATGAGAAGTTTTAATTATATTAGGGAGGATTTTTTCAATGAGAAATTTTATCGCTTATGATTTAGGTACTGGAGGTATTAAAGCATCTCTTTTTAATGAGAGCGGTGATGCTTTATCTGATATATTCATCCAATACGAGACCTTTTTTCCTGCAGATAAGTTCTGCGAACAACGACCTATGGACTGGTGGGATACTGTCTGTAAATCTACAAAGTTACTGCTAAATAAAGCGAAGGTATCCGCGGAAACCATAAGCTGTGTATCACTTTCAGGTCATAGCTTAGTGGCTGTTCCCTTAGATGGTAAGGGGAATTTGTTATCTAATCAAGTTCCAATTTGGTGTGATATGCGAGCTGTTGACCAAGTAGCGCATTTTTTTAAAGATCTTTCCTATGAAGACTGGTACAAAACTACTGGAAATGGTGATCCCGCTGAATGCTATACTATATTAAAGCTTATGTGGTACAAGGAACATCAGCCCGAACTTTTTAGTAAGATATCCACAATACTCGGTTCAAAGGATTTTATTAATTATAAATTAACAGGAAACATGTATACAGATCCCTCTTACGCCTCTGGCTTTGGTGTTTTCAATTTAGAAAAATGGGCTTATGAGGAACGTTTCTTTCAGGCAGCACAGATAAGTTCTAGTATCTTCCCTGAGATAATGCCTTCTGACACAATCATTGGCTATGTATCGAAAGAAGCTTCTATAGAATCCGGTCTTTTAGAAGGTACCCCAGTTGCATGTGGCGCTGTTGATAATACTTGCATGGCGCTAGGTGCTACCGGTTTATCGGAAGGTTCCATCTATACCTCCCTCGGTTCCTCCAGTTGGATTGCTATCACATCTCAAAAGCCAATTATAGATGTTAAGACACGGCCCTTTGTATTTGCTCATGTAAAGAAGGGCTATTATACCTCTGCTGTTTCTATTTTTTCAGCAGGCAATTCCTTTCGCTGGGTGAGAGATAATCTATGTAGAGATTTAGTCAATGACACAGATTCTTATGATTTAATGAATAAAATGGCCGAATCGGTTCCTATTGGTAGTAATGGTATTCTATTTAATCCAAGTCTTGCTGGTGGAAGTTCTCAAGAGCCTAGCCCTAATATATGCGGTGGTTTTTCCGGTCTTACCTTAAGAAATACCAGAGAAGATATGGTAAGAGCCTCTATGGAAGGAATAGCAATGGCATTAAGAAAAGCACTTGATATTCTCTTAAGTCAGGTAGATGTTCATGGTAATATGCTCATCTGTGGCGGTGGAAGTAAAAGTCCGATATGGCGGAGAATTTTTGCAGATATCTATAACTTGCCCATTCTCAAAACAAATATTGATCAAAATGCTGCTTCCTTAGGTGCTGCTGCCCTTGCTGCGAATGCATGCGGCATATGGAAGGGTTATGATATGATAGAGAAAATACATAAAATGGAGAGTTTAATCTATCCAGATACGGAGTCCAATCTGAAATATGAAAAGCTTTTAAATATCTATTCTCATATGACAGAATGCTTTGCTAAACTAGGTGATTTAATGAACAAATAGAACAATTATGATAAGGGGGATAGCCTATTTCTAGGCTACCCCCCTTATCAAATCACACGGTCATCAGTTTAACTTTCCGCTAACGGTAATCAGTTTACCAGCCGCTAACGTCAGCAGTTTAACTTGCCGCTATATGTGCGTTACTTTTCGTTAGTTATTTTTTTCGTTAGTCATTTCTCTTCCTCATTAAGTAGAAGCCACATATAGTCATAAGGATTCATGCAAATATTTCCTGACATCTTTCTATTCGTAAATAAATCAATTCCATCAAACTTTGTATTTAAAATTATTTTGTCTCTAGAAACATTAATTAGTACTAAGACTTTTTGTTCCTTATCTCCCCTTATAAAAGAAAATACACGTTCATCGAAAGATATAACTTCTTGTGGACTGTTTGGAGAAAATGCCACATGCTGTTTTCTAATTTTAATCATCTTTTTATACCGATCTAAGACATTTCTTCGTAAGGATTCCGGATTAATTAATTCGTTCTGTAATTCCTCAAAATCTAGCTTTTCCCTATTAATTCTCCGTTTAATTCCAGATTCTTCATAGTCCTTATAACAGTTTCTTGACCCTAATAGACTATGATAATAAATTGCCGGCATACCCACGATAGACATTAGAACACATTGAGAGCACATATATTTTTGAACCATGACCTCTAAATCTGTTTCATCACCGGCAATTGCATCCAAATAGTTGATATTCAATTCATACGGCACTTGAGAGCCATCAGGAAGAGAACGATATCCTATTTGCCCTCCCCTTTGCAATACAGTTTCAACGATACGGTTTCTTTGCTCATTATCTAAAATATCCTCCACCGGTCTTACACCAATTCCATCATGTGAGGCCAAAAAATTGAAATATGTTGTAGTTTCAGTCGTATTATCCAAAGAAGCAGCCCAATTTGATAGTTCTTTTGCATTTCCGCTGATAAAGGAATATAAGGTTAAAGGTGGTAGTGGAAACTGATATACTAGCCCAGCTTCGTCATAACCATTACCGAAATAACTGATATTGTCCTTATGGGGTACGTTTGTCTCCGTAATAATAGTACAACCCTTCACACAAGCTTCTAAGACTTCACGTAACAATTTAACTAATTCATGGGTTTGTGGTAAATGCATGCAATTTGTATCATCTTCCTTCCATGCAAATCCAATCGCATCAAAGCGTAAAAACCGGGCACCCTTTGATACGTATAGTAATAAAATATCCAAAATCTCCAACAGCACTTCAGGATCTTTAAAATTAAAGTCGACTTGGTCTTCGCTAAATGTTGTCCATACATACTTCGAACTGTTTTCTGCTTCATATTTCGTAAGAAGAGGCAAAGCCCTTGGCCTTATCACCATACTGTAATCCTTTTTTGGATCTGCGGTAATAAAGAAATTTTTATATTTTTCAGTTCCCTTTAAGAATTCTTTAAAGTACATGCTTGATACTGAAGCGTGATTAATAACAGCATCAAACATCAAATCATAATTTACTTTTAATTGATCAATATCCTCCCAATCTCCTAAATCAGGATTAATTAATCTGAAATCTGATACGGAAAAGCCATCATCGGATGTATATGGAAACATTGGCAATAAATGTACTGCACTGATATAACCCTCTAGTTCTTCGTCTAATAAAGCCTTTAATGTTTTAAGTGGTGCTTCTTCTTTTCTTTGAATTCCATCACCATATGTAATGAGCATGATATCATTTTTATCTACCCAAGGGTAAACTAAATTTATTTTTGGTTTCCATAACTCGATTAGGTTTTTAGTTCTGTCATAAACATCTTCGTATTGGAAAGGATATAATTTTTTTATTCTGTCTTTTATACTATTCATGATTGTACAAGCCTTTCTAGAGTATCGTTCACTTGAAACTAAAATGGTTTCCTGCCAAAGTGTAAAAACTCCTTATCTTTTGATTTCTAACTTTTCTTCCAATTGATGGAATTCTCCATTGATTAGAAACTGTAATTTTTCCTTCGTATTGTTTAAATGTTGATCGGTTTCCAAAACAATTTTCTTATTGGTTATCATAATTTTTACATATTGTCCTTTTATCATAAGATAAAATTGCATTTCCTCCCAGGTATTAGGTAAATGTGGCTTAATCTCTACATAACCCATAGAGTACTTAACCCCAGCAAACCCTTGAATTACGCAGTTCCAGATTCCCCCTAAAGAAGCCGTATGGATTCCATCATTAGAATCAAGATAGTTGGTGTCTAAATCTATTTCCATCGCCTTTGTAAAAAAATCACAAGCTAATTCCATGTCTCCTATATTAGCACAAGCGATTGCATGGGCGCTGTAGCTTAAGGAGGAATCATGTATGGTTATATTTTCGTAATACTTAACATTCTTCTTTACAACTTCCTCACTGAATAAACCCGGCATAAGATTCAAAAGCATAACTACATCGGCTTGTTTTAATATTTGCATATTAACAACTTCTTCCCGACTGTAATCCTTAAGTATGGATTGCTTCAAGTTGGATTCTCTATACCTTTCAATATCAGAAATTTTCTTTTTGCTTAAAAAGGTATCATCTTGTGGAATGATTCCATCTTTGTTTACTTTTGGTAGGTAAATATGCTCCAGAAATGTCTTCCATGTAACGATATTATCCTCTAATTTATATTTTTCTGTAAATAAATGATATACTTCTGGAGAAGCAACTTTTAAAGCAGACATTGCTTCATAAGCTAACTTCACATTTTCTGCAGCCAAATAATTAGTATAGGCATTATTATCCACATGTTCTGTATATTCATCCGGACCAATGATATCTAAAATTTCATATAGTTTTGTTACATCGCTTAATTTAGCTCTCGTACACCAAAAATTAGCCGTTTCAATTAGCATCTCATAACCAAAAGCTTGTAGAAATTCCTTATCATTTGTTAGCTTATAATAATCCCAAAGTGCATAAATAATATCTGCAGTTACATGATGCTCCTTAATTCCAGACCATACTTTTTCTGCTACACCTGAATGAATATTCAAAGCTGCATATAGAGGCGTCTCTTCTCTTCCATCTTTTGCAGCTTCCCATGGATACATAGCCCCTTCATAACCTGCATTCAGTGCCTTTTCTCTTGCTCCGCTTAAACCTTTATAACGGTATTTTAATAAGTTCTTGGCTATGTTCGGAAACACAGCTGTAAAGAACGGCATAACAAAAAGCTCTGTATCCCAAAACACATGTCCTTTATATCCTTCGCCCGTCAGACCTTTTGCGGCCACACTGCAATCTGATGTATCAGATGGGGTCATACCAAATAAATGATATTGTGCAAAGGCTATAGAAGCCTCTTCCTCTAATGTTGCTCCTTTTATATTTATCTTGGCGTATTTCCATAACTTATCAAAGCTTTGAATTTGTTCTTTCAAAAGGTTATCATATCCCATTTGCTCGCAGTTGATAAGACTCTGTTGCATTGCTTCGATTTTACTGTGATCGTTTATTGTTCCTGTATCTATATAACTATATTTAGTAAAAACGAGCTTTTTCCCAGCATCTAAATTATATTGATAATCGCCAAGAACACTTCTTCTCTTTAATTGAAAAGAAGAATTTTGTAGAGCTTCTTGGGCTCCGCATACTGTCATTGCTTCAAACAATTGCTCGTCGTCGCATCTGTTTTTTGTATACATATACTTTTGATCAAAAACTCGGTTTTCTACTTTATCAAAATGACTAACACCGCTATTGGTTATCTGACCGTTAATTCCGGTAACAATTTGTATCATAGCCTCTTTCGCAACTGTTATTTCTAACTGATGGCAAATTAGATGTCTGTCTTTCAATGATACGAATCTTCTTGAACGCAGCTTTATATTTTTCGTTTTCGTTAAATCAAAATCAACATAAGTATCCAGCTCTCCTGTCATTACATTAAGTTTTCTGGTAAATCCATTGATTTTACATGTATCCAAATAGAAATCTTCGTCATTGATACGTAGGTCCATTTCAATCAAATCTGGGCAATTAATTAATTCAGTTACTTCATGCTGACCGGCTTTATGATAAAACCCAGCTACAAACATTCCTCTGGATTCATGAAGCATTTTTGTTTCAAAGGATGCTCTCACACCTAAATACCCGTTACACTGCGAAAAATTCGTTTCAGTCTTTAAGGTATATCGTTTATCAAGCATGTTTTCTATAAGATATAATTGATCGTCTTTTTTTTCCACTATGTAATAAATCATAATATTAGTTTCTCCAAGCGTTAGAAAATACCGGTCTTCCTGTATCTGCCGATTCGTATAATGCACATAATAAAGATTGAATATATACTGCTTGCTGAGGAGTTATAAGGAGTGTTTCTATGCCTAAGCAAGAATTTACGAAGTTATCAATTTCAGTTAAGTGTAAGTCTTTACTATCCCCAAATGGATAGGTAGTGTTTATCAACTGTTGATTTTCTTCTCCGTAAATTTCTAATGGAAATAAAGAAGCTCCTAATTTTTCACCAAATAGTTGAATATTCCTGATATCTTTTTCCTTCATATTTAAAGCAAAGGAAGTTTCTAAGTTTATACTTGCGCCATTCTTGAATTTTATAAAACCAAATAGACTATCTTCTACCGTGAACTTATTCGGATCCCAATTTCCCATGAGCCCTACACCACTTCCATTTTTCCCAATTTTGTTGTTGGAGGTGGCACATACATAGTCTATTTCAGGATAATTCAAAAGATAAGTTGCCAAATCAAGCATATGGGCTCCAATATCGATCAGAGGTCCTCCACCTTGCAACTCTTTATTCGTAAAATTACCCCAGCCAGGGATTCCACTTCTTCTAATCCATTGTACTCTCGCACTATAAATATCGCCAAAATCACCATGATCTATTTTATTTTTTATCAGCTTAACATTATCTCCAAATCGGAAATGAAAACCAAACGTAAGTAATCTATTATGTTTCTTGGCTGTCTCTTCCATCTTGATAGCTTCGTCAACTGTTATGGCCGGTGGTTTTTCACATAATACATGGCAATTTCTTTCTAATGCATCACAGGTAACTTTACAATGAAATTTATTTGGAATACAAATACTAACAGCATCCGGTTTCACTTTATCTAACATTGTAATGTGGTCAGTAAAATATTCTGGTATGTTAAATTGTTCTGCGATAGATGCTGCAGCTTCCCTATTTATATCACAGACAGCCACTACTTCAACATCTTCTCTTGCCTGATAATTTGCAATATGGGATACTTTTGCAATTTGACCTGCACCTATTATGGCAACTCTAAGCTTTTCCATACAACCTCCCTGTTTCCTCCCCGTTTTTAAGGGAGGTTTCCTCCCTGTTATTTCATTACATAAACTGCTTCATATATTTAATAGAATCAATATATACACGTAACGGATCCTCTCCGCGAATTCTACCTTCGTTGACTACAGCACCTTGATATCCGATTTCCTTTAACGTATTTATATGGCGTTTAAAATCAATACTACCCGTACCAGGTTGGTATCTATGATTTTCAGCGATATGTATATGTCCAAAATATTTACTGTATTTCTTTAAGGATTCAGAAATATCATCTTCTTCAATTGACATATGGTAAAAATCTCCTGTTATCTTGACCATTTCAAATTTACCCTCTTCAATGATGTCTACCGCATCTTGAATCGTATTTAACATATGATCTTGATATCGGTTAAGTGGTTCTAGGTAAAGATATATTCCTTCCTCTTTTGCAATTACATCCAATTCTTTCAAGGAGGAAATGATAGCTTTTACATCGCCTGCATGACTTCTTGGAGAAACCATAGGTGGTAGTCGGAAAGTAAACATTCCCCACGCTGCAGGAATAACAACACCAGTTCCACCAACCTCTTTTAAAGCACGTATCATTGTTTTCAGATCTTCAACCCCATTTAATCTTTTCTCTTCAATAAAATCACCAATCCATCCACGACTACCACCACATGCTGATGATACGGGTAGTCCTGATATTTTTATCGCTTCTTTTATTTTATCTGTATTCTCTATCAATACTTTCCCATCAACTTCAAAACATTCAAACCCTATGGATTTAATAAACTTAAATTTTTCTATCAAATCCTTTGGGAAAAAGTCCCTGTCCTGTGTTCCTAATAACATTATTTTGCACCTCCAAATTCGATTCCTAATTTAATACTTAATTCAGGATGTAGATCGACATACTTAGAAAAACCATCTGGACTATCTACAAAATCCACAACTGGATCTATCAGATCTTCACAGTCTAAATACCCGTTCATCAAAAGTTCCCAGCAGACATTTTCAATTCTCTTTCTAGACCAGCGAGGATATTCAGGATTCGGCTCACTACAAGCACGTGAGAAAATTATCTTGCCATAATTAAAATGAGCCTCCTGTCCAAGCCATAAACCTTGTGGAAAAGGTTTCGGGAAAGCAACATATGCTATGGTTCCTCCATAGGCCAAACCTTTTAATGCGGATTGCATCGCCTGCATATTACCACTTGTTTCAATGATAGCATCTGCACCTATTTTATCCGTTAATCTTTTTATTTCAAGACCGACATCGCAAGTAAAAGAATCTAAGGCGTAATCGGCACCATGCTTTTTTGCTATGACTCTTCTCTTTTCAATTGGATCTACTGCAATAACAATCGAAGCTCCCGCCCGCTTTGCCAGCTGAATTGCTATTTGGCCGATTGCACCTAATCCGATAACCACGATATTGTCACCCGCCCTGACATTGGCATCTCTGATAGCACCTAAAGCAAATTGTGCTGGGTCATAGCAAACTGCATTTTTAGCAGAAGCATCTTTGCTCATTTTCCTTAATTTATAGTTATCTACTGCGTTTACAATTTGCGTTTCTTTGATAGGACCGTAGGAGCATACTCTATCTCCTACCGCATAATCCACGACGTCTTCCCCTGCTTCAACGATTGTACCTACAAACATATTTCCAAGTGGCAGGTCTCCATATACAATACCTCTCGGTTCATCGGCATCTCTTTCAGCAAAAATCTTCCACTCTGAATCATATTTACCATCGATAAAAGGTGATGTTCCCCTAAAATCAGCTAATTCCGTTCCATGCTTTGGAGCTGCAAATTCTACGGTTACTTTCACTTCATTACTTTGAATTATTCTGTCCTCATAATCAACTAAAGCAGCTATACGAGGAGCCGTACATACCAACTTCTTCATTTCATTTCCTCCTTATTTGTCCTGTATTTTACAAATCATAAGTTTTAACCTTTAACACCACCATCTGTACTTCCACTCTTAATCAGTCTCTGGCTTATTGCATACATGATAACAACTGGTAAAGAAGTAACCAGTGAAGCTGACATCATTCTACCCCAAACATAATCCGGCGTATTAAATAAGGAATTTAATCCAATAGGTATTGTTAATTTTGACGGTGAATCAATAAATATAGATGCAAATAGAACATCATTCCAAGCAATCATAAACCCATATACAAATACCGATATTAAGCCTGCTAAAGAAAGTGGAACGACAATTCTAAAGATAATTCCAAAGCGATTTAATCCATCTACCCTTCCTGCCTCTTCCAATTCCTTTGGTATTGTGGAGAAATAACTCCTTGTCATATAAATCGCAGTAGGTAACGTTTGAATAATCATACAGATAACAACTGCTTCTTTGCTGTTTTTAAGGCCGATGGAGGAAAGAAGACGAAACAAAGGAACAATGAGCAAAATACCGGAGAACATATATACCAAATAAAATAATTCCCCGACAACTCCTTTCCCTTTAAACTCTAATTTTGATAATGCATATCCCCCTAATATACCAAGGAAAACAACGACTACCGACGTAATCAGCGCAATATACAAACTATTATTAAAATAACTCAAAAATGGAAATATTCTAGGATTAAATATATCACTAAAATGTTTAAGACTAAAAGTTTTCGGTATTATTGTCGGCGGAAATGAAATTGCTTCTTTGGTTACCTTTACTGCTACACTTAACATGATAATAAACGGAAATAGTAATAGTAGCATTAAAATAATAACGAAAAGATAAAACAGAAAATTTTTCACACTTTTTCTTTTAATCTTCTTCACTCTTAAACACCTTCTTTCTTATAAACATAATGCATGCAAAAATTAAGAAGAAAAGTAAAATTGATATTGATGCCGCTTTACCAAAATCATGTGTAGCAAACGCCATCTCATATAAGTAGACACCAATTACATCTACTTGTGTTGTTAAAAGATAGACTTCAGCATAAATATAAAATACCCATATAATTCTTAAGCTAACTACCGTAACTAAAGTTGGTTTAATCGCAGGATAGGTAACCGCTGTGAATTTTTTCCATGAATTTGCTCCATCTATTTCTGCAGCTTCATATAGATTTTTATCAACTGATTGCAAAATCGCATTAAAAGATATATATGCATAAGGAAAAAACTTCCATATAGCAAATATTGCTGCCAGTGCAAATGCACTGCTAGGATTATCAAACCATAAAGGAACATCCTTAACTACTTTCAGAACATCAATTAAAAAATAATTTATAATTCCATAAATATTATTAAATATGTACTTCCATGCAAAAATCAAACAAATTGCAGGTACAACATAAGATAAAATTACTATAGCATTAACCAGTTTTTTTCCAACAAAATCTCTTTTAAGAATTAGTGCAATTACCAAACCTAATAATGTGCTGACTGTCGTTACAATTGCAGTAAAAACAAGAGTAATAAAAATGGAATGATAAAATGTCGGGTCTTTTAATACGGATATATAATTATCCAGACCGATAAAGGTTGATTCCATTTTTGGATTCAATGGCACCTTTTGAAAACTTATGATTATATTATAAATCATTGGATATCCAATTAACACAAGAAGCAAAATTAAACTAGGAGCTAATAGTAAATATGCAAATTGTGTATCAGTTCTTCTTGTTTTTAACCGTTTCATATCCTATCTCCTATCATATTATATACTGTCTACCTTTATATTTCATGGATATGCATGGCTCATTTCATTTCAAATAAGCCATGCATATTGAGTACCATAGAACTATTTTGCTAAACCTTCAATTGTTGCTTGTGCTGTCGCAACTTCAGCGGCAACGTCTGCACCCTGAACTATTATATTATTAAGTGCTTTACTAATAACTCCAGTATTCGTAATATCACCCATTATGTTAAAATTCTTTCCGCCAACTGTGCCGAATACTTGTAGATTGTCAAATGCTTCTGCAATATCTCCACTAATAGGAGCAAAGGCTTGGATTACTTCATTATCTAAATATTCTTTGCTGTCACTCATGGATTTAAGGATCGGTTGTACACCACCAGGTGCCATATGTAACCATTCGATATTATGTTTATCATCTAATAAATAGCTTAAGAACTTCTTAGCTGCTTCTGTTTCTGCATCTTTTAGTCCTTCGGATATCGACATAACTGTAACTGTACCGTAAGCTGCTGCTGTAGTATTTGTTGGTAATACAAATGCTAAATCATCAATAAATCCAGCTTCAACAACTCCCCCAATAATATAAGTTGAATAAAGTGCCATAGGTGCATTCATACTCACAAATGCATCCTTAACTTCAGGTACTTCTGTAGAGCCCGGCATTGAATATGCTGCTAAATCTTTATAGTATTGCATTGCTTCCTTCATTTCAGGTGTATCAAAAGTGATAGTTCCGTCAGCTTTAAAAACATTAGCTCCATTTGATAATGCAAATTGCGAAAATACTTGTTCCGTAAAAGTTACATTTGCTGTTGGTATAGCAATACCGTATTTCTTATTTGCAGGATCATAAAATGCTTTTGCTATCTCTAGTGTCTCTTCCCAATTTGTTGGAAGGGCAAATCCTTTTTCATCAAGCATTGCTTTATTGATCCAGATACCTTGTACCCAGCCAGATACTGGAACACCAACAAAATTAGCGCCATCTTCTGTCTTTATTACTGGTAAAACTCCATCGAAGAATTTATCTTCACCTTTTTCATTGATGACAGCTTTCACAGCTTCTAAATTAGTAAATTGATTTTTCACATTTGCTTTTGCTTGATCTTGGCTTAACTCGATGATTGCAGGTAATTCACCGCTGCCTCCTAATGCAGTAATTTTTGTATCATAGTCATCTTCATTCACAGGAATTTGTTCAACAGTAATTCCTGGATTTGCATCTTGAAATCCATCAATGATTGCTTGAACTACATCTTGTCTCTCTTGTTCAACTTGCTGATGCATAAATTGAATCGTTACTTTTTCCCCATCCCCGCTTGTCTCAGATGTTTTTTTACATCCTACTAGTAATAACCCCATACAAGTAATCATAGCAAATACAGTTAGAAATTTTTTCATATCCATTCTCCTTTTGATTAAAATATTTATAATTTAGCTTACCTTTAAACCAATTCATTAGGCTGATCTTTGGAATAAGGTGAACTTGATTATCACAGACAACGTTGTCATAATAAAAAATAAACAAATCTTATATTTTCAATAACTAGCTTCTTTCTCTTTTATATAATTTTTATTGATTATGTATTTAACAATTAAGTTGATTCTCTTTCTATAATATTTGCTGTGATCAGTGTTTTCACTGGTATAATCTCAGTATCTTGGAAATTTAATAATAAAAACAACTTATTGATACACTCATAAGCTAATTTCTTAAAATCCTGCTCTACCGTTGAAATAGAAGGATATAAGTATTGTCCTAAAGGTATATTATCGATGCCTAAAACGGCTATATCCTCTGGAATCCTACGTTTCTTCTCGTTGATAGCTTTATATACTCCAATAGCTCTTTCATCACCAGATACAAAAAATGTATCAACTGAACTACTTTCTATTATCAAAAGTGCTTGCTGATAAGCTTTTTCTATCGTATCAACTCCATGATAAATGTGATATTTAACATTATGACCCTTGACCGCATCTTCGAAACCTTTCATACGTAATTGTGTTGACAGAAATTTTAATTCGCCGATAAGAAATGCAATATCTTTATAATTCTTTTCTACTAAATATCTTCCACCTTTAAAACCTACATCATAATTATCAAGGCTCACGGAATAAATATTATTATCTTCGGGTTCACCAAAAACAACATAAGGGATATTTTCTTTATTTAAATATTCTACTCTCGCATCATTGTGAACATTTTCTAAAAGAATAACGCCATCTGCAATTCCACTCGATATCAGATAGAATCCATCTGTTTCATCTTCCAAATATTTTTCACTGTTTGATGGAGATATAACAATCTTTAAGGATTTTTCTTTTGCATATTGGAACATATATTTCAACATAATATTATGCCATATGCTTAAATGTTCTTCGCGATGACGATCTACTAGTACAAGAATGATATTGGTTTTACTGCCTTTGAGTCCTCTAGCAAATAAATTCACCTGGTAACTATCTTCTTTCATCGCAGCCAGAACTTTCTCCCTCGTTATATCACTGACATTTGGACTATTATTCACAACTCTAGAAACTGTTTTTATAGAAACTCCACACTTCTTTGCAATATCTGTAATTGTTATTTTGTTCATATTGTCAATTCCCCTCATTTGTCCTACGTTGTCATTATACACTTTGTTCATATGATTTGTCAATTATCTTTTTTGTTTTAGTGAATATTTATGATTAAAGGTGATAACAAATGGTATCTGTATATTATTTTAGAATTTCTGGATAAAAACCGAGTGGATATCATAAAAAACAGCACCAACCTTTAAGTCAATGCTATTTAATATGGCCAATATTTTTTTATACTTATTTTTGTAGTGTGATTTTTACACCTTGTAGATTTGACCTTTGAACATACCCTTTTTTTGTTATTGTATCAGTTACTTCAACTTTGGAAGTACCTGGGTTTAGGTCATAACCAATTAAATAGATACCGTCAGTAGCTTCTTCTTTTATATCTGGTTTTAGGCTTTTAATATCAATAGGTTCATTCTGTAACCCCTAAATAAGCAGGTATTTATGATATTTATGGCAGTATTACACCTGGCAAACACATCTTTATCAAAAAGACACAACTAACTATACCATATCTTTATATATAAAAGCTGCACCAAGCATGGGTGCATCGCCTCCCAATTGCGCAGTTTTTACCTGCAGATGTTTCTGTCTTGTCCAGGTATAATAACCATAATCAACAATATATTGCTGTAATGGTTTAATAATCAGATCTTCGTGTTCGCATAAACCGCCACTAATGATAATCGCCTCGATTGATAAGATACCTACCATATTTGCAAGACCAATTGCTAGCATACGGACACTATTGTCAACCAAATCCAGTGCAGGCTGATATCCTTCATACGCGAGTGCAAAGACAGTCTCCGAATTTAAGGATTTGTCTTTAAATTTTTCTGGGAAAAGTTCATAAGCTTGCTCAAAAATTCCGTTTCCTGATGCATATCGTTCTAAGCAGCCATGATTGCCGCAAATACATTCACGTCCATCCTTTTGAACTACGATATGACCAATTTCTCCGGCGCTATGCATGCCTCCCTCAAAAATCTTATCTTGGCTGATAATTCCACCACCGATACCCGTTCCAAGAGTAATACAGACCATATTACTAAAACCGATACCTGCACCAAATCCATGTTCCGCAATAGCTCCTGCCCATGAATCCTGAATTACTTTTATGGTTGTATTGGGTATGTATTTTTTAAAATATTCCAATAACGGAATGTTCTCCCATAACAGGTTAGGACAATACTCTACAATACCAGCCTTCATGTTAACCGTTCCTGGTACTCCTATCCCTATAAAGTCAATCTCGTTCATTAAAATATTATTTATATTCGTAAGTTCTATCAAATCATCTATGATTTGTTTTACAAAGCTTTCTACCTTATGACTGCCTGCAGAACTAATTTTAATTTTATCGATTATAATTCCTTCTTTTGTAACGATTCCTATATTTACCTTGGTTCCACCTATATCAATACCCACATTATACCGAGATTGATTCAAGCTATTCGCCTCCATTACTTTCAATATTTGTATACAACTTCGGTTGCTCAAAGAATTTTTCTAAAACAAATTGACAGCCACCCATTCCATACATGTTACTTGTAGACTTACTTAGCTTTACTGACGGTGCCTCAACACTATAATTATTAGAGTTTTCTTTCACACTTTCTAATATACTGCGAAAAAAAACATGCTCTTCATCACAACGCAAATCGCCTATAACTACCGTAGGAATATCATAAGATTTGATTGCGTTTGCAATACCAATGCCCAAATAATATCCTGCATTTCTAAAAATATTAATAGCTGTTATGTCACCAGCAGAAGCTTTTTCAATCAATCCATCATATTCTACCACTTGATTTGTGGCCTTTTCATATTCATCTTCAATACTTCGTTTTGAACAATATAATTCCATGCAATCCTTCGATCCACAATTGCATACTCTGCCCTTGGATTCAATTTTGGTATGTCCAATGTACCCCGAATTTCCAAAGGCACCTTCATATACTTCGCCGTTTATGATTGGCACCATACCAATACCGGATCTATGCAAAATGTATAATATATCTTCATTAATACTGCTCCGTTCAATATGACCTAAAAGATGTGTATCATTTCTTACATAGGTTGGAAACCCGTATTTTTTTTCAATTATTTGGGCAATCCTGATATCTTTCCAGCCACGGATACGGCTGATTTTTTCCGCAATATTTTCCTTGACATTAATAAGTGCCGGAAGGCCTAAACCCAGACCTATAATTTTAGATGGTGGTATATGATTTTCAGATAAGGCTGTAGCTATATTACTGATCAAAAAATCTACTATTTCATTTGCACTTACATTAACAGAAGTCAACCACTTTTTTGAGTAAACTGCTTCCCCATCCAAACGTGATATTGTAAGATAAATGGGCGGAACATCCACGTCAATCCCCATTACATAATACGAATCTTGACTCAGGGAGTATAATACCGGTTGTCTGCCTACTGACTGCTTTACAAATCCGCTTTTTTCAACAATATCTTTTTCGCATAATCCTTTCACAATTGATAATACTGTGGGACGACTTAAACCAGTATATGTGATTATATCTTCCGTTGTAACTCCCTTATTCTTTTTAATCGTATCCAAGACTAGTGACTCATTTGCTTTTTTTACAATACTAGAGTTCTTGACCATGCCTTATCACCCCCATACTAATTTTTACCAATTATTATAAATTATACCATAATTTAGATGCAATGCAAATCCCAGCCTCCAATGTTGACAAGAAATCCACTGTTTTCAGCTATTTTCTGACACTTGGATGCCTGCTCCTGTGTACATTCTTTCCACTCAGCCATATCATAAGGTGTTCCTGACAAGCCATATTTTGAAGCTCCTATCTGATGAAATGGCATAATATGAATTTCTTTTAATTGAGGTATCTTTTTTAAATAATGAATTATTTTTTCAAACTCTTCGCCGTCATTGATACCTGCAATCAGTGGAATGCGTATAACAATCTGTTTGCCTTCGGCCGCCAGATATTCCAGATTTCGCTTTATCATATCATTTGGCTTACCTGTCCATTTTTCATGTAAGTCTGATGTGAATAATTTAAAATCAAATAAAAACAAATCCACATTATCAACTATCTTTTCGATGGACTGCTTAGAGCAAAAGCCGCTGGTTTCAATCGCTGTATGAATACCTGCCTTATTGAACTTATTCAGAAGTTCACTAACAAAGTCCGGAAACAAGGTACATTCGCCGCCACTTAACGTTATGCCACCACCGGTATTTCTAAAAAACACTTCATCCTTCATTACCTCTGAATATACTTCTTCTACCGCAATCTCGCTACCACAAAGACTTCTTGCTTCATAATAACAGTCTTCAATACATTCGCCACAGGCCTTACATCTGCTTCTATCAAATAACAAATGACCCTTTTCATCCAATGTATTTACCTGATGTTTACAATGCACCATACAGGCTCCGCAGCTGGTGCATTTGCTATAATCGAACATCAGCAGAGTTTTTCCTATAAAATTTTCAGGGTTCTGACACCACTTACATCTCAGTGGACAGCCCATAAAAAATACTACCGATCGAATTCCCGGACCATCATAAGTACAGAATTTCTGAATGTTTGATATTAATGCTTTTCTTTCCATTTTATCACCCTCTATGGTAATAGGGGAAGCTAATCCTTAAATACCATAACTTAAATTATTTAATTAATGCACCTTTTGAAAATCTTTGAATTATGTTTTCCTGCTGTGCCGGTGACATGGCTATAAAATATGCAGAAAGACCACCCATTCGAACCATTAGGTTCTTATGTTTTTCTGGATTTACTTTTGCGTCCTTTAATTCTTCTATGTTGCAGGTCGTAATTGTTGCAATATTTCCACCCAACTGGCAGAAGGATTTGAGTATTCCAACCATTCGCGCTGTTCCTACTTCACCCTGAAAATCATTTGCATTCAACGAGATATCCAAAGGGCATCCACAGAAGAAGCGCATTAAATCCGGCTTCGTTGCACTTTTAATCACTGCGGTTGGTCCGTTAACATCAACTCCGGGTGTAGGAGCATAGTTTGGAGCAAGTGCTTCTCTTTTTAATCTTCCATCCGGACTTGCACTAAGATTCCATCCAAGTGCGGCATAATTTTCAAAGGTACCAATTCCGCTTAGGAACTTGACTTCCTCCTGTTTGTCTCTCCAGGTGATAACATGGTTTTCAAAATCAGATAGTACTTTTAAAAGTATTTCATCTGCGTGATCGTCATCATTTCCGTATTTTGGTGTTTTATTTCTTACTTTATATAGAAGTTTTTCATAGCCCACCCAGTTATTTGTGATTGCATCCCTGAAATCTTCCAGTGTTGCTAATTTATCAACAAATACAAGTTTTTTAATTGCTGACAGTGAATCAACGGTATCGGCCAGACCTGTAACTAAAATCAAATGGAACGTATATGGAACAATTGCTCGGCCGGTTAAATCACGACCTTTTTGAATGCATCCATCAAACAGGGATGACATAAGCGGATCAGGAGCAACTAAGCGAGATAAACCGAGGTTTTCTAATCTCTTTGTCGCCTGCATATCAATCTGAGAGATTACCTGTTCTTGATAAGCTTCATAAAAGCTGTCATAATCCTTATATTTAGTCAGTGCACCAGTATCGATACCTTCCATTTCTCCTGATAATAGCGTTTTTCCTCTTGTTAATACCCATTCGAGGCATCGTAAATTCTGTACATGTGCGTAGGAGAAATGACTCTTTCCGGGAATCAGACATTCCCAACATCCATCATTCGTGTAGTTTCTCGCATCTTCAACGGGTATACCCGCCTCTATAAATCCCGGAATAATCTGGTCATCATTGTAGATTGCTGGTTCACCCTGGCTGTGCTTTAAGCAGTAAGCAAGTGCAACCCAGAAGGTTTCCGGTGTTTTGGAAGATACCCTTGCAGAAAGTGTTGGCATTAGTAAATCCATCTCAAAGCGAAGATTTAAAAGTTCAAAGGATACCTCATTGGTTCCATCTTCACCATCCGGTCTTAAACCGCCAATAACCATATTCATTAACCAGTCATTTGCAGACTGTCCAAAATTAAAATTAGCTTCGCTGTAGGGATCATCTTCTTCTTTCCACATCAGGTTACGACTATCATAACTTCCGCTTTCGTGCCCGCCTGTTTCCTCCATGCTATTACTGAATTCTTCAGGAATTCCTTGTGAAAAAATACCAAAATCATAATGATTTTCACATTTCTTTGTATCAGTACAAATTCTCTCATTACATTTTGCGAGAAAGGAACCCAAAAGATCTCTTGCTTCTTCTTTAGTTATTTTACCGCCATCCATATCTGCTTTATAGTAAGGATAAACATTTTGGTCTACACGTCCAAGCGGTACAAATTCCCCGCCGCTGTTAACCAGGCAGTAAGTAAACCAGTATGCCTGCAAGGCTTCCATAAGTGTTTCGGATGGAAAATAAGGTACCTTACTGCAGTTTTTATAGATTTGATAAAGTTCCTTTTTACGAATAGGATTCTTTTCTTCAGCGCTCATCTTTAATGCCAGTTCTGCATGCCGGTCTGCAAAAATAAGAACACCCTCGATACCCGCAAGCATTGCTCTATATTCTGAAATTGCCTCCATATCCGCTTCTTCTTTTTCATATTGAGTGAAAATTTCTTGCTGTATTTCTTCAATAATGCCTTTGAATCCTACTTTCAGGACCTTTTCCCAATGCGGTGGATGATGTCCCCAGATAGACTTTTCATTCAACTTAAATTTCTTGCCATAAGCCTCTTCCTCTGGAGTTGCATATTTGGGAACAATTAATCCAAAACCAACACTATTCATATTGGGATTTCCAACAATTAATTCATCTGGTTTGATAAATACCGGTAGCTTCTCTCCTAAGAATTTGGAGGCCAATCCTTTGCGGACAACCAATGGTTCTGATTTGTTTTCATCATTTATGATGTTAACGTCTTGGAAATACCATATACCAGGATCATGAAAATCCACATCAAAAACACGCTTTTTAATACACTGTAACTTTTCTGATAACATATCAATAAGCTCCTTTCACATTTTCATTTTTATGCTATGAACGGATTCTATTATTCCTAGATAATAAATTTAACTTTAGAATCTGATCTACACTCACTGCAAAAAGTAGCACAAGACCCTTTATTAATTGCTGATAATAGGTTGAGACGTTCAGCATAACCAAGCCGCTAGATAAAATGCCCATAATTAAAATACCGAATATAACACCACTAAACTTACCTTGACCACCGGACACGCTGATACCACCAAGAACTACAGCCGTAATTGCTGTCATTTCATAGCCAACACCAGCACTGGGTTGTCCAGAGCTGAGGCGTGATAGTTCAATTACACCTGCCATAGCTGCCAAACCACCGGAAATTGCATATGCCATCATATGTCTTAAATTAACATTAATACCAGAAAGTCTTGAAGCTTCAGAATTACCGCCGATGGCATATAAATATCTGCCAAATTTTGTTTTATTAATCACATACCAACCAATTGCCAGTGTAATAACCATAATAATTACCGGCATCGGTATTTTTCCAATATAGCCTTGTCCGATTTTACTGAATTTTGTCGGAAATCCATAAATAGTGTAACCATTTGTAACGATGAAGCAGATACCTCTGATTGCTGTCTGCGTTCCAAGGGTAGCAATCAATGGTGGAATTTTAATGTATGTAATCAAGAATCCATTGATTATACCTACCAAGCACCCTGTTAATATGGAAATAATGATTGCTACCACATAGTTCATTCCTGTATTTACCATAAAATAACTACATACTATGGAAGATATTCCGACAACTGCACCTGATGAAAGGTCAATACCTCCTGTAAGCATTACAATTGTCATACCTAAGGCGATTATACCTGTAACGGAAGTCTGCCTCAATATATTAAATATGTTGCCTACCGATAAGAAGGTTGGCGACTTTATTGAGAAAAAGATAAATAATATAATTAAAATGCTGACTACACCATATTTCTGCAAAATATCTTTTGATTGTGATTTCATATACGCTCTCCTTTACTAACTAATTTTTTCTGGTAAAGCAATCTCGAGAATTTGCTGTTGTGAACAACATTCTGCATTAAACTCACCTGCAATTTTACCACTGTTCATAACCAAAATCCTGTCAGATATACCAATCAGTTCAGGCATTTCAGATGAAATCATAATAATTGCAATTCCCTCTTTAGCCAAATTTTTTATAATTTGATAGATCTCCTGTTTGACACCGATGTCAATTCCACGGGTAGGTTCATCAAAAATGATTATTTTAGATTCTGTCAGCAGCCACTTTGCCAATACTACTTTCTGTTGATTTCCACCTGATAAACTAGAAACCAGATATTCAATACCTGCACACTTCGTTTTCAATTTATCTGCATATTCCTGGGCTACTTTTACTTCATATTTTCTATTAATGCCAAGTCGTCCGAGTACCATCTTTTTTAATGAGCTTATGGTAATATTCTCACGAATATTCTGCGTCATAATCAAGCCTTCTGTTTTTCTGTTCTCCGTGATAAATGCAATTCCACTCCGGATAGCATCTCTTGGACAATTTATTTGGACCGGTCGCCCCATTATTTCAATTTCACCGGTAGAATAGTCGGCTCCAAAGATTGCTCTTGCGACTTCGGTACGTCCTGCTCCTACCAAACCGCCAAATCCGAGAATTTCACCTTCATGTAATTCAAAGCTTACATTCTTAATATATTTATTTTTTAGATCTTTTACTCTCAAAACTACTTTATCTGTTCTAAAATGACCAGAAGGAAAGTGTTTACCAAGTTCACGCCCTACCATTTTGGTAATTAACATTTCTTTGGTACAAGAAGCAACTTGCAAGGTATCCACATATTCACCATCTCTAAGAATAGTTACTTCATCGGCTATTTCATCCAGCTCTTCCATCCTATGTGAAATGTAAATGATGCTAACTCCTTGGCTCTTTAAGCGTCTGATTAAGCCAAACAGAGCCGCAACTTCTGAATCCGATAATGCCGCAGTCGGTTCATCCAGTATCAGCAGTTTTACTTTTTTGGAAACTGTTTTTGCTATTTCTACCATTTGTTGATAAGCGACTGACAAATCTTTTACCTGTGCCTTGGGATCTATATAAATGCCTAGCATGTTAAAAACTTCTTTTGTCTTCGCATAATATTCTTTTGAATTCAATGTTATTCCTTTTACCGGTTCATTACCCAGAAAAACATTATCTGCCACAGTCAAATAAGGGATCAGGCTAAATTCTTGATAAACAACTCCTATGCCCAATTCCAGAGCCTGTTTCGGATCTAATCCATTATAAACTTTTCCATCATATTCAATCGTACCGCTATCCGGTTGAATTGCTCCGGCCAGCGTTTTAATCAATGTAGATTTTCCTGCACCATTTTCGCCCAGTAACGCATGTACAGTACCACGTTTTACTGTCAGCTGCACATTTTTTAACGCTGTTGTACCGCCGTATGTTTTTACTATATCTTTGATAACAAGCACATTATCCTGCATCTAATCACCCCTTAATGGCTTTTATAAAATTGCCCAAAGCTCCACGTTTCCTAGCGAAACCTTGGGCAACCTTTCACAGCTACGGTTATAACTTATTTAGTATTACAATTTAGTATTGCAATTTAATCTTACAATTAGTAATTCAATTGATTATTGAGCTGCAATTACATCTTCATATGTAACCAGTTCTGTAGGGATCATATATCTCCATTCAAGTTCTTTTCCGCTGAGTAAATCATTACAGATATCTACATCAATAATACCATTTTGGTTAGGAATATTGTCAAGACTAGCTCTTAATGCTGTTCCAGCCGCAATTTTTTCTCTTGCTTCAGTCGTATTGTCCAAACCTCCAATGTAGAAATCTTTCGTATCTTTTCCTGCTGACTGAACTGATGCTAAAGCTCCAAGAGCAATAGAGTCATTCTGGCAAACAATAACCTGAAGATTAGGATTAGCCTGAAGTAATGAATCTGTTACAGTTTGTCCATCTGCTACTGTACTGGCATCCTGGCGTGCAACAATTTTAGCATTTGGAACAATTGATAGAATTCCCTCTTGAAGTCCATCACCTCTTGGAATACAAGAAGAGTTCGAATCGTAATTCAATACTGCAAATTCGATTGCTGAATCTGCTCCATAGTTGTCGGCAATCCATTTACCTGCACCAGCACCAACAACAAAGCCCATTTCATATTCATCAGCAGAAGAATAAACATCACACTGTTTAATTTCAATTGATTGAGCAACCACTTTGATTCCAGCATCCATTGCCTGTTGAGCTACAGTTCCAGCAGACTGGGGATCAATCGCTGCTAAGATTATAGCATCTACACCCATAGTAATAAAGTTTTCAACATCTGCCACCTGTTGCGAAACGATATTATTAGGGTCTGCTACTACTAACTCAATACCCAATTCATCACATCTTTTCTGTGCACCTGCTCTTAATTCTACCCAATATTGATTATCATAGCCCCATAAGGAAAGACCTATTTTATAATCTCCGGTTGCGGTGCCCTCTGTAGCTTCTTCTACTGCATCGGTCCCGGCATCGGTTGCAGCCTTGATAACTTCAGGTGTAACATTTGTATCCTCACTTTTATTGGTACTTGCGCACCCTGATAATGATGATGTAACTAGAACTAGTGCTACTAATAATAAGCTTAATGACTTTTTCATAATTCTTACCTCCTATTATTTTGATGGTAACTCATCCTTTACTATGAAAGCTCCTTTACTTGTACCCATTCTACTCGCTCCTGCCGCTAACATAGCATCACAGTCTTCTCTGTTATTAATTCCTGTAGATGCTTTTACAAGCATTTCACCAACTGTCTTCTTCATTAAGCGAATATCTTCAACCGTAGCTCCTCCGCTTCCAAATCCTGTTGATGTTTTTACAAAATCAGCTTTTGCATGTTTCGCCAATTTGCATACAACTACTTTTTCTTCCTCCGTTAATAAACATGTTTCAATAATAACTTTTACAAGTGCATGCGGATGTGCCGCTTTCACTACTGCTTCAATATCTTTCTCAACAAAATCATAATCCTTATCCTTTAATGCGCCTACATTAATTACCATGTCTACTTCGGTAGCACCATTTTTGACAGCTTCCGCAGCCTCCATCTCTTTGATTAATGTTGTGCTTGCTCCTAAAGGAAATCCGATTACACTACAGGCTTCTACTCCACTTCCTTTCAGTTGTTCTGAAACATAAGGAATGTTAACCGGATTTACACAAACACTTGCAAATCCATATTCTTTTGCCTCATCACAGAACTTTTTCAATGTTGCTTTCGTTGTTTCCGGTTTTAATACAGTATGATCTATATATTGCGCATAACTTATATCATATCCCATTATCTTGTCTCCTTTCTATTTTTGATGTGCCAGCCATAGTAAGTAATTTACAAAAAATTTGTTATAGTATTTCCAGTTTAAGAATTCCGGCGTAGCCCAATGAGGAGCTATATCACTTGCAAAAATACCGGTACGACCATTTTCATAATCTCTTACTGCAATAAATGCATCATTGTCATTTACCGTAACCACCTGTACTCCTTCCGGTTTTATCTTTAAGCAGTTATATCCGAGGAAATCTGGCCAAGGTTCATCAATACTGTCTAGTATCGGATGATCTTGTATCAGAACCTTTGGAAACACTCCGCTTGGTTCTTCGATACGGTCATCATAATTCATAATCTCAACCGGAAGAATTTCAGCTATTGGAGTAACTCCGTATCTTGCCTTCCCCATAAATCCAGCAAATCCCATATATCCACCGCACATTAAAAGACCGCCGCCTTGAGCCACATATTCTTTTAAAACTTTCAAGCGATTTGGAATTCTTGCACATTGATTCTGTACACTGGGATGCAGTAATAAAGTATTGCTTCCAACATCACTAATAATGATCACCTGATATTTTTTCATTTCATCCACAGTCATAGGAAAGTCAACTGTTGCTTTATGACCGGGAATATAATCAAAATCAATATCAAACTTTTTCAACCCTTCCATAAAAGAACCTGCTGCTTCCGTATAGGACGCCATTCCAATAATATCCAAGCCAACTGCATTAGCCCCTTGCGAAGACCAACTCTCACCAACCAACAATACTTTCACATAAACACCTCTTTCTTACATTAAACTCTTGTTTTTCAGGAAATTCAAAGGTCAATTAATTAATTAAATACAATTTGTTTTTCACTAAACTCATATTATCATACATAGTTATTTATGTCAATTACTTTTGTAAAACTATTTAACATTATGCACATATATGTTTTTTTTAAAGCCTTTACTCATATTATTTTGTGTATATTAATTAATTATTCCAATTTTTGTTATGTTTTTACGCTATGTATTATCAAATGTTTGAATAGTACAAAATTACTTTATTATTATTACCTTAACATTTCTCATAGATTTTCAGAATACAGCTGATGTTTGCATCCAATTATAATTTAGTAACTATCGCTGGGCAAACCAGGCGTAATCAAAAAGAGAATGTGTCCCATTGGAAACACATTCTCTTTTATTACTGGGCTACAAGGATTCGATCCTTGTGAGTTCTTAGCAATACTTATATAGCTTTTTATAATTCTTCCTAACGGTGCGTTTTTCCAATTTGTAAGTCCCATGTTTTCTATCTCTTGCTATTTATTTTTTATCCATTTGCACTGGTATATCTTCTAATACTCATTTTCCAGAAAATCCTACTTAATACCAGCATTAGAATTGGAAGTGCTACTCCCCAAGCCACTTCTAATCTTGTCAATTGTTCCAGAACAAACAAACCAGCCCAGTTCGTAATGATAAAAACCGGGATTAGAAAAGTACCGATAAACTTGATTGTCTGCCCATACAAACTCATAGGCATATTATTAAAATCCCAAAGTGCTGAGAATAATGTACTTACTCCATTTATAGAAGTTACCCAAAAAATCAGTAAATTGGGAATAAGTACAAAACTATAGGTAAGAATTATCCCTAAAAACAGAAATAGTAAAAATCCACTTACTGTTCGAAATGAAACTTCAATTCCAACAACATTCCAACTCCAAACAATTAATATAATACCCGCCAGACAATTCGGTATTGCCATTGCGAAATTGAATCTTCCCATAGTCTGTAACACCTGTAAAGAGCCGGGTTTAGTAATCAAAGCATCTAATTCTCCACGTATTACTTTACCTGGTAGAGAGTTAACTCCGCTTAACATCATCCAAATTCCAGTCATAAACATATAGGTTCCTATAAATAAACCAACCATTTCCGGTGTCAGATTACCAATATTTGTTCCAGCATTTAACACAACTACAAAATATGTAAACTTAATTAGCGCATATGCTGCTTCTACGAAAAAACCAGCGATAAAGTTCAAGCGATACTCAATCTGATTTATAAAAGAGATTCTAATAAAAGCTGTAATCATCCGTGCATACCATTTCACTTGATATTTTAGACCTTTTTCCATATCAGCCTCCCACTGAGGAATAATGTTTGATTCCACTATTCCATACTATACCTACTGCTATCCACAGCAATAAGCTCCACACAATCTGAACACACATTCCAATAATAATCTTCTCTCCCGATACCGAACCAGTAATAACCCGAATTGGAAATCCAGTGGTATATATGAAAGGAAGATATTGAATCACTTGTACAAATTTGTTTCCAAAAATCTCTACTGGAAATACGCCCCCAGAATCTTCTCCAATCAAAAAACGAACTACTCTAAATGAAACAGCATATGTTTCTTTGCTTCCAACTGGCAAAAATTCGAATTTCTGGCAAGATGGCATAAATTTATATTTTCCGGGTCGTGAATGTATGACTTTCGTCTGTTTTCTGGTTAATAAAAAAGAAAAATCTTTATCAAATTCGCCATCTTCTAAAATATGTAATCCTGAAGTGATACCATTACTATAAATATCTTTTGC
>Ga0209511_1000498_pt1 | contig 40251 bp, 26 predicted proteins | sample SSSSmetaG_FD_184141 | JGI IMG/M metagenome (GOLD analysis project Ga0209511, IMG submission 184141) | Glacier valley bacterial and archeal communities from Borup Fiord, Nunavut, Canada, to study Microbial Dark Matter (Phase II) - ​SSSS... | ecosystem: Environmental > Aquatic > Freshwater > Ice >... | reverse complement strand
CGGCTTGACGAAGGACACGAAGTCGGGCAGCTTCACGTAGTCCGTCACGACCGTGCTCAGCGCCACCGAGGGGTAGAAGATGGTGCGGTTGGCGGCCGGCAGGGTCGAGAGCTTGTCGAAGCGCCCTGTCAGGCCCAGCGTAACGAAGTTTTTGTACGTGAAGTCGGTCGTGGCGTAGGCGCTCAGCACCAGCATCTCGGCCCGGTAGTTATAGGTCTGGGCCGCGTTCTTCGAGTTGCTGAAGTCATACACTCCCGGCACGATGAGAAAGTCCGTCGTGGCCCAGCTCGAATTGTAGCTGAACACGCGCGCGTTGCCGCCGAGCACGGCGCTCACGCGCAAGTCCTTCGCCACGTCCCTGTTGAAGCTCAGCAGCAGGTCCGAGTTGCTTTCGAGCAGGTTGCGGCGGTCTTCGCGGTAGTCGCCCTGGCGAATGTCGGGCGCTTTGTAGGTGATGGCCGAGAACGGCACCTTCTCCGTGCGGAGCTGATTCCAGGTCGAGACCTGCGAGCGCAGGGCCAGGCTGAGGTAGTCGTTGAGCTTGTAGCTGAGCCGGGCGTAGCCGTAGAGGTCGGTTTTGCGGTGCTCATACAGCCACTCGTTGGCCACGAAATACGGGTTGTTGCCCCGGCCGTACTCGGCGTAGTATTGCTGCACGCCCGGCACGCCCTGCGGCCCCTGGTAGTAGTCGCGCATGTCCTTCACCGACCAGCTGCTCGACCCGTACACCTGGAAGATGTACGTCTCGCTCTCCGGCCCGGAGCTGCTCTGCGGGAGGTTGGGCGAGTTTTGCAAGCTCACGTTCAGGCTGCCGTCGAACTTGAGCCGGCTCGTGAAATTGACGCCCGTGCTCAGGTTGAAATTCGTGATGTTGAGGCCCGTGTTGGGCACCATGCCCTTCTGGTAGTTATTCGACACCGACATGCGCAGGTCGTACTGCTCGCCGCTCGCCGAGATGGCCACGTTGTTGGTCGAGAGCACGCCCACTTCCATGAAGTCGCGGAAGTTGTTGGCGCCCCGCGCCAGCCAGGGCGTGCCCTGCCGGATGCCGGTTACGGGGTCCACCGGCGAGTCGTACTGCGGCACGGGCTGCCCCTCGAAGCGCGGCCCCCAGATGTTGGCCCGGCGGTTCACGTTGCCCAGGTCGTAGAGGTTGTTGGCGTAGGCGTAGGCGAAGTTCGAGCCGAAGCCGTACTCGCTCTGCCGCTCCGGAATGGCCAGGTAGCTGGGCTGAAACTGGGTGCTCGAGTTGAACTCGACCGCCACGTGGCGCTTGTCGCGGGTGCCGCGCTTGGTGGTTATCATCACGGCCCCGTTCTGCCCCCGAAAGCCGTAGAGGGCCGCCGCGTTGGGGCCTTTGAGCACGGTGTAGGTTTCGATGTCGTCGGCGCTCACGTTCCACGTGTCGGAGTTCACCGGCACGCCGTCCACTACGAAGAGCAGGTCGCTGTTGCCGCGCAGAATCAGCTGCGGCCGGCCCAGCAGCTCGGCGCTGGGCGCCACGGTCAGGCCCGCGATTTTACCGGTCAGCGAGTTCACCGGGTTCGGCTCCCTGGCCCGCACGAGCTGGTCGCCGGCGATGTCCTGGGTAGTGTAGCCAATGGTGCGCGCTTCTTTCCTGATGCCGAGCGCCGTCACGACCACCTCGCTGAGCTGCTGCGTGTCTTCGCCCAGCGTCACGTTGATGGTCGTCTGCTCGCCCACCGGCACGGTTTGCGTCTTGAAGCCCACGAACGAAAACGTGAGCGCTGCCCCAGCCCCGCTGGTCGATGCGCTCGTGGGTACGGTCAGCGAGTAAGTGCCCTCGGCGTTGGTGCTCGTGCCGGTGCCCGTGCCGCGCAGCAGCACCGTCACGCCGGGCAGTGCCTCGCCCTTGCCCGAGCTGACCTTGCCGGAAATCGGGCGGGTTTGGGCCAGGGCGGGCAGGGTCAGCAGGCACGCGGCCCAGAGTAAAAACGCGGTGCGCCAGCGGCGGCGCGACCAAGCGAGCGGAGAAGTAAAGGGTTGGTTCATAAGAGGGTAGTGGGAGTAGGTAGCGCGTTAAATCTCAGCTGGCAAAACTAGACTTCTCACATTTCTAATAAGTTATCTTAGTGCTATGGCTTGGTTGCTACAGGTTTCATTCATGGTCGGGCGCTGGGTTTGAAACTGCCTTGGTGAGCTACGTCCACTGGCATTCCCCCCAAAATCTGCTACCTTGCCGCTCAGCCCCGCTCCGCCCGCCATGCTTGCTCCCGCCTCCGCCGCCCACGCGCTGCCGCCGCCTGAGATTCAGGCCAATCAGCACATCTATGACGACCATTTCGACGAGGACTTTACCCGCGCCATAGACTGCGACATTTTGCAGCTGCTCGACCGGGTCTGGTTTCGCTCCAAGCTGGTGGGTTTCGAGCCGTATCCGCAGCGTAATAATCCGGCCCGGCCGCTGGTATTCGCCTCCAACCACTCGGGCATGGCTTTCCCCTGGGATGCCATCGTGGCGCTGGCTCACCTGTTTCGGGGCGTGGCCGACCCGCGCGACTTGCCCCGCCCGCTCTCGGCCCCGCTCTTGTCGAAAACGGCGCTGATGAACCCGTACCTGGTCAGGAATTTCTGGAAGAAGTGTGGGTGCGTGGACGCGACCTCGCTCAACTTCGAGACCATGATGTACTACCAGCGCCACAACCTGATGCTCTACCCCGAGGGCGTACCGGGCATCGGCAAAGGCTTCAATAAAAAATATCAGCTCCAGCGCCTGGCTTCGAGCATGGTGCGGCTGAGCTTGCTGCACGACACCGACATCGTGCCCTATTACTGCATCAACGGCGAATACCTCAACCCATTCGCTTACACCTGGCCCTGGCTGAACCGGCAGACCGAGAAAATCGGCATCCCGTTTTTGCCGCTCACGCTGCTGCTCGTGCTCGTGATTTTGCAGCCCTGGGCGTTTTACCTGGCCCTGCCCGCGCAGCTCACCTTCGTGATGGGCCGCCGCATCCGGCCGGGCGAGCTGACCAGCAAGAAATCCGAAGACCTGACCCGCCCCGAGCTGCTGGCCCTGAGCGAGCAGCTGCGCCAGCAGATGCAGGCCGAGATGGATGCCGCCGTGGCCGCGCACGGGCAGCGGCCCTACGCCTGGCGCGAGCTGTGGCAGCGCATGAAGGAAAACCGCCGCTACTTCCCGTTTTTCCTGCCCTTCGCCTGGCCCGTGGCCTTCACCGAGTTCGAGCGGCGCTACGTGAAGAACGGCGAGCGCGACTTTCGGCTGCCGCTCGACGAGCCGGGCGCGTTCTGGAAGATGGTCTGGCGTAACCCGTTCGTACTGGCGTACTACATTCCGTTGCTGGGCTGGATACCGCTGGCTATCAAGGGCTACCGGGGCAATAAGCTTCATGTAAAGGAGCCGAAGCGGCACTTCCCCAACCCCGTGGCGGCTCCCGTGGCGGCTCCCTTTGCGGCGCCCGTGAGCGTGCCCACTCAGCCGCCAGTGTAAAGTTCGCGTAGTAAGTTCGTTGTCTGACCGTTGGCGGCGGGCGCGCGAAAGTAGTCGGCTTGCCTACTACTTTTGTAGCCTCAGCCGCGGTGGCTATTTTTTTTCACCTTCCTAACCCCTCACTCACATGGACGACCTGTTTAAGAAATTCCTCAACACCGGCGTGGGCTTCATTGCCCAGGGCAACAAAGCCATGCAAACCGCCATCGACAAGCTGGTTAAAGAAAGCAAGATGTCGGAAAAGGAAGGCCAGAAAATCGTGGCTGACCTGATAAAGAGCGGCGAAGCCAAGCGCGCCGACCTCGAAAAGCAGTTCATGGGCCTCACCGACACGTTGCGCGAGCGCGTGAGCCGCGTGACGGACAGCAAGAAAAAAGCCGCCCCCGCCGCGAAGGGCAAAAGCGCTCCGGCTGCCAAACCGGCTGCTAAGCCGGCCGCTAAAAAGCCCGCCACGAGCACCACGGCCAAAGTCGCCGGCACCGTGAAAAAGGCCGCCGCCTCGGTAAGCGTTTCCGCCGACACGGCCAAACGCTCGGCCGCCGCCAAAGCCGGGGCCGCCAAGAAAAAAGAAGCCGCCGAAGCCAAAGGCTAAGAAGCTGGTTGAATTCTTGTGAAGACGTTACTTGTCAATTGGTTGCTCGCCGCTCGTGTCGCCTCACCCCCCGGCCCCCTCTCCAAAAAGGAGAGGGGGTGTCGACCGCAAGCATATATAGGCAGACATCCCCTGTAGTCCGGCTCACCCTGTCCTTTTCGGAGAGGGGGCCGGGGGGTGAGGCGACACGAGCGGCGAGCAAATAAGCCGTTTGTAATCAGTTAGGTAATACAGAAAAACTAATTCAAACAGCTTCTAAGCCAGGCTCTGAATGCTCCAACCGACGACGGCCCCGCTGAAGCAGCGGGGCCGTCGTCGGTTGGAGGCCGGACGCGATTGGACTGTTCTCAACTGATTGCCGGTTGAAAAACCGCGTCCGTTGGCGCTCAGGCCGGTTGCGTGGTCAGTTGCCAGAAACTCATGGCTCTGGTTTTGACGAAGCCCAGCTTTTCGTAGAGGGCAATGGCCCCGACGTTGGTTTGGGCTACGTGCAGGTAGGGCAGCTGGCCTTGCCCGACAAGGTAATCGGCCGTGTGCGCGACCAGCTGTTGGGCGTAGCCCCGGCGGGTAAAATCGGGGTGCGTGGCGACACCGCTGATTTCCGCGAATGTCCGCATTTGCATCCGAACGCCCGTTGCCGCTACGAGCTGCCCGGCGTGGAATACCCCGAAATACTGCCCCAGCAAGTGAGTTTTATGCTGAAAAAAGCCGGGCAGCGCCAATCGCACCAGCCCAAATAAGTCGGTCGCGTGCTCGGGGCCCAGCGCCATGACGGTCGCCAGGCTGCCTGGACTGTCATCTGGACTGTCATATGGACTGTCATCTGGGCGGGCGGGTCGGTCGCGGAGCATCTGCCAGCACACCAGCTCCTGCCGCAGCCGCAGCGAAGCCGGCAGCGCGGGGCGGTGGCCGACGATGTAAAAGTCGGCGGCTGTCAGGGCCGCGTAGGCGGCGAGCCGCGCCGCGCCGGTGTCCGGGTCGGCCAGCGCCCCGAACGCACAATAGTCCGGGGGGTAGAACCGCGCCGGTCCGTAGTCCAGGGCAAGCGCGCGGTGCGCTTCGGTCAGCGATTGCCAGACCGGGTTGGCCAGCTCGGGATAATCGCTGGCCCTGGCCCCGATTAACTCAGCCGGCTTTGGCATACGTTACTTCCTTCACCGCCCGCACTACCCGCGCCACGTTGGGCAGCGAGGCTTCGATGAGCGTGGGGGCGTAGGGCAGGGGCACGTCGGCGCAGGTGATGCGGATGACGGGCGCGTCGAGGTGGTCGAAGGCGCGGCGCTGCACCATGTAGGCCAGCTCGCCCGAGATGCTGGCCAGTGGCCAGGCTTCTTCCACGACGACCATGCGGTTGGTTTTTTTGACTGATTCAATCAGCGTGTCGTAATCGATGGGCCGCACCGAGCGCAGGTCGATTACCTCGGCCTGAATGCCTTCCTTGGCCAGCTCGTCGGCCGCGCCCAGCGCCACTTTCATCATCTTGCCGAAGCTCACCAGCGTCACGTGTTCGCCGACGCGCACCACGTTGGCCTTGCCGATTTCGAGCAGGTATTCCTCCTCGGGCACCTCGCCCTTGTCGCCGTACATCAGCTCCGACTCCATAAAAATCACCGGGTCGGGGTCGCGGATGGCGGCCTTGAGCAGGCCCTTCGCATCGTAGGGCGTACTCGGCACCACCACTTTCAGGCCCGGCGTGTTGGCGAACCAGTTCTCGAAGTTCTGCGAGTGCTGGCTGCTCAGCATCCCGGCGTTGCCGGTCGGCCCCCGAAACACGATGGGGCACGAATACTGTCCGCCCGACATCGAGTAGAGCTTGGCCGCCGAGTTAATCACCTGGTCGATAGCGACGAGCGAGAAATTAAACGTCATGAACTCGATAATCGGCTTCAGCCCGTTCATGGCCGCCCCGACCCCGATGCCGGCGAAGCCCAGCTCGGCAATCGGCGTGTCGATGATGCGCTCCGGCCCGAACTCGTCGAGCATGCCCTGGCTCACTTTGTAGGCGCCGTTGTATTCGGCCACTTCCTCGCCCATGAGAAACACGGACGGGTCGCGGCGCATTTCTTCGTTCATGGCCTCGCGCAGGGCCTCGCGGAATTGAATGGTACGCATTAAGGTAGGTTCGGTTGAGTCGCAAAGTTAGGCGTAGCGCGGACTCTGTGAGTCCGCGCGGGAGACGGCTGAACAACGATAGTACGCGCGGACTCGCAGAGTCCACGCTACTGCCGCAGCGCCTCCCGAAACGCCTGACCCTGCACGTACTCGGCGAATTCCAGGTCCTCCACGGCTTGCGTGGCCAGCGCCCGGTCCTGAGTTACGGCGGCGCGCAGGGCCTGGGCGGCCCCGATTTCGTCGTGCTGGCGGGCGGCGGCCACGGCCAGGCCGTAGTGCGGGGCGGCGGCGGCGGGGCGCAGCGTCAGGGCCAACCGGTATTGGGCGGCGGCGGCTTCGTAGCCGCCTTGCTGCACCAGCAGCAGGGCCTGGTTCATGGCGTTCTGGTAGCCGGGGCCGGCCAGGCGCAGGCTGGCCAGGGCCTGCTCGGGCTGGCCGATTTGGATTTCGAGGGCGGCTTTGTCGGCGAAAATCTTGCGCAGCGTGGCCCGCGCGCCGCCCTGCTTGAGGGCATAGTCGTAGTCGGCCAGTGCTTCGAGGCGCTCGTCGGCGCGGTGGTGGGCATTGGCGGCGCGGTAAAACAGCTCGGCCGTAGGGTGGCGGTGGGCGGCGAGCGTAAAATTGACGGCCGCCCGGTGGTAATAGCTCTGCTGCGCCCGGCGGCTCGATTCCTTGTCGGCCCGCAGCATGAGCACCACGGCCAGGTTATGAAACGCTTCCCAGCGGGCCGAGCTGGCGGCGGCCAGCTCATAGACGCGCTGCTTTTCGGCCAGCAGCGGCGTGAGCGTGGCCGAGTAGCGCAGCTCGTCGGCCGTGAGCGCGTCCACGTCGGCTTCTTTGGCCAGGATTTTCTTGCTCAGGATGTAAATTTCCGAGTCGTAGCGGCGCGGCGCGGTGTAGCTCACGGCCACCGTGCCCCAGCGCAGCACCGGGTAGACGTATTCTTCCAGGTAATCAAAAAAGCTGAGCCGGTGCAAGGCTTTTTCTTTCTGGGCAAACGTGCCGCGCGCGTCGTTGATGATGCCGACCACCGAATCTTGCTGCACGGGCTTTAGCGCCGAGTGCTGTACCTGGCTCAGAAACAGCGTCCAGGAACGGCGGTAGGCGATGGTGTCGAATTTAATCTGCTCAATTTTATTGAGATAGGAGAAATTACGCACCCGCTCTTTATAGTAATACAGCAGCATTCTGACCCGCTTGCTGGCCAGGGCCGGGTTGCTCGCGTCGAGCGAATCGGGCGAGTGGCCGGCGGCGATGAGCACGCGCTGAGTGCGCTGGTTCTGGTCGATGAGGTCTTCGAGGGCCGCGATGTTGGTGCCCAGGTGCGAGCGGATGTACCACTTGCCCTGGTCGAAATACAGCGGCAGAATCCGGGTGCCGCTCAGCTCGTTGTTGGCCCGCTCGGGCAGCAGCGCCAGCAGCGTGTCTTCGAGCACGACGCGCCGGGCCAAATCGGCGATGCCGCGCGCCACCGGCGTTTCAACGGTTGCCGTCAGCGACTTACCCCGCGGCCGCAGCTCGCGCACCCGGCCCCGCGCCAGCAACTGGCCCGGCGAGCGCCGCGCCGTGTTGGGGATGGTGAAGCGGCGGCGGCTCACGAGCCGGCCCTTCACGGAGTCGTCGTAGGTGAACTCGCTGGGCGCGAACGAGAGCCGGCCCACGGTGTCGAGGCGCAGGTCGTGGTCGTAGCGATACGTGAGCAGCACCTCGTAGGCCGCGCCCTTGCGCAAATGGGCGGCCGGCGCGAAGGCCGTCGCCTCGAAGGGCACCGACTCGCCGACGGCCGTGAGCGGCGCGGGCGACACGCGCACCCGCCGGCCGGCTTCGGCCGCGCGCAGCATGGCCGGCAGCGGCGAGCAGCCCGCCGCCACGAGCAAGCCCAAGCCGAGCAGCAGTCCAAGCGCACTAGCCGGCCGACAGCGGACGCGGCAAAAGTCAGAAAAAGAGGATGTTCGCAAATTCAGAAAAGCTCAACGGCAACTCACCTGGGGTATTAAACCAAGCCGAACAGTCCCAACCCCACCCGGCTGGCCCCGTAAGGAGCGGCTCGAACGATTGCCGGAAATTTTTGGTATCTTAGCCCGGCAAAGTTGCAACCGTCTCGCTCAACCCGCTTTCCTATGCACCGCTTTACCGATTTTCTCGAAGCCCAGTCATTCGGATTATGCTCGGCCCTGGGGCAGCGCTGGGGCCTGAGCACGCGCAGCGTGCGGCTCTCGTTCGTCTATGCCTCGTTTTTCACCTTCGGCTCGCCGATAGTGTTCTACTTCGCCGGCGTGTTCTGGATGAACGTGCGGCGGGCGCTTCGGCAGCAGCGCAGCACGGTGTGGGATTTGTAATGTTTGGCCCCGCAACATGGTCACCTGCTACCTGGAGTACGTTATCGACCCGTACAAAATAAGCGATTTTGAGGCGTATGCCAAGCTGTGGATTCCGCTAGTAAACGAAATGGGAGGTGTGCATCACGGCTACTTTCTGCCCCACGAAGGCCCCAACAACCTGGCCTACGCGCTGTTCAGCTTTCCCAGCCTGGCCGCGTATGAGGTTTACCGGGCTCAGTTGGTGAACTCCCCGCGCTGCCAGGCGGCCTTCAAGCTGGCCGAAGATTCGCGGTGCATCTTGAGCTACAAACGCAGCTTTATGCGGCCCGTTCTTCAGGGATAGAAGATTTATAAGGCAGAAGTCGGCACGTTACCTTTCATCGGCGGGGCCGAATCGAAGCACCCCGAATTGAGCGTAGGGAACGTGCGTTGGCCCCGCCCGAAATACGCCCACACCACGCTGCCCGCGTACGTGCCCGCCCGCTCGGCCACCCGCAGCCGGGGCCGCGCCGCCCGCCGCTGCCGCTGCCAATAGCCCCAGTGGCGGTAGAAGCTGAAGTGCGCCCGCAGCACGGCCCAGCAGTTGCCCACTTGCCCGGCCGCCAGAAACCGCAGCCCGGCCACGCCATCGAGCACGAGGCGCAGTAGCAACGGCCCGGCCAGTTCGCCGGGGGCGGCGTTTTTGTAGAGCAGGGCCAGGCCGTTGCGAAAGTTGAGGAAGGTTTTGCGGGGGCTGCCGGTGGGCAGCGTGCCGCCGCCCACGTGCTCGACTACGCTCGCCCCGCCCGCGTACCAGATGGCGTAGCCCGCGTTCTGGGCGCGCCAGCAAAAGTCGATTTCCTCCATGTGGGCGAAGAAAGCCGGCTCCAGGCCGCCTAATTCGCGCCAGGCACTGGCCCGCACCAGGCAGCAGGCCCCGCTGGCCCAGGCCACGGGGCGCGCGTCGTCGTACTGGCCGCGGTCGGGTTCGAGCGTATCGAAGAGCCGCCCCCGGCAAAACGGGTACGCGAGCATATCCAAGTAGCCGCCGCCCGCCCCGGCGTACTCGAACAGCGTCGGGTCGGCGTGGGAGAGGATTTTGGGCTGGGCGGCGGCGATGCTTAGGTCGTCCGTCAGCAGCCGGAGCAGCGGCGGCAGCCAGCCGGGGCGCACGGCCACGTCCGAATTCAGCAGCACAAAATACTCGGCCTCGACCAGTTCCAGCGCCCGGTTGTAGCCCCGGCAAAAGCCCAGGTTCTCGGCGAACTCCAAACGTTCGACTGTGGGAAACTCCCGGCTCAACAGCGCGAGCGAGTCGTCGGTCGAGGCGTTGTCGGCCACGACTACTCGCGCGCCGGCCGCGTGGGCGAGTACGCCGGGCAGGAATTGCCGCAGGAAATGCGCCCCGTTGTAGTTGAGGATGACGATGGCGACATTAGCACAGGAAGTGTCAGGCATAGCAACAGGCAGGTAGCGCGGGTCTCCGACCCGCATCAGATAGTGCCTGATGCGGGTCGGAGACCCACGCTACGCCCCAAAACTACTCAAATCCAGGCCCGGCAGGTTGGGCATGAGGCCGCTGGTTTGGCGTTGCAGCTCCTGGCGGGCCAGTTCGGCGGCGGCTTCGAGGGCTTTGTTTACGGCGGCCACTACCAGGTCGGGCAGCATGTCGCGGTCTTCGGGCGTGAGCAGCGAAGGGTCGATTTCGAGCTTCAGCAGGGCGCGGTGGCCGTTGGCCGTGGCCTTAACGAGGCCGCCGCCCGCTTCGCCGGTAGCGGTCAGGTGCTGTAACTCGCCCTGGGCCTGCTGCATTTTCTCTTGCAGCTCCTTCACCTTGCCCATCATGCCCATCATGTCGAATGCCATAGTTCTTTCGGTTTTTTTTGAATAACCGGGCGTGAGGGTAAAAGGTCACGCGGCGCGGGTTGATTTTAGTTAGACATGAGACGTTAGACCTGAGACATGAGACTTTTCTTGGTGGTGAAATGAGAGGTGCTTAACGAGAAGTCTCATGTCTCGTGTCTAACGTCTCATGTCTAACTAAAATCAACTTAGATGCGCCAACGCGCCCGCCAATTCCCGCAACACGCTCGCCAGCCCCGTTTCCGCATTCGCCCCGAGGTGCAGGTGCAGCGTGCGGCGGCCGTAGTGGCGCAGGGTTTCGAGGTCGCCCTGGGCCTGGGCGTTTTCGAAGGTGCCGAAGGTGTAGGTCCGACCGGGCAGGGGCAGGTCCCGGGGGTGGTTGGCGGTGAGTTGCACGAACAAGCCCGTGTTCGGCCCGCCCTTGTGGTACTGCCCCGTCGAGTGCAGAAAGCGCGGCCCATAGCCGCTGGTCGTGGCGATGCGCAGCCCGTGCTGCACCCGCTGCCGGAACTCGGCAATCTGCTCGTTGAGCTGGTCCGACTCGTGCAAATACGCTTGCAGGTTGAGGAAATCGCCCGGCCGGGCCTGGGCGAAAAATGCTTTTAGCACCGCTTGGGCGTTGGCCCCGGTTTGGTCGGCGTAGTAGCTTACGCCACTGGCTTCGGCGGCGGCGGGGCCGGGGTCGGGCAGGTGGCCTTGCTCGGTCACGACCTGCATTACGCGGTCGGTGGCGAGCTTGCTCTCCTGCACGTTGGGCTGGTCGAAGGGATTGATGCCGAGCACGATGCCGACCACGGCCACCGCGATTTCCCAGCGGTAGAACTCGGCTCCCAGCGCCACGTTATCCGGCAGGCTCAGCAAAATAACCGGGTGGCCGGTCGCTTCGAGGGCGCGCAGGCGGGCGTGGTTGGCCTCGTCGGGCGTGGCCTCGTAGCCCACGTAGACGAACACGCGGTCGGTGCCGTAGTCCTCCGGCGCGCCGAGCGGCTCGCCGGCCACCGGCAGAATGCCCTTGCCCTGCTTGCCGGTGCTTTCGGCCAGCAATTGCTCCAGCCACAAGCCCAGGCTGCTCAGGGCGGGCGGCGTGATGAGGGTGAGCTTGTCGCGGCCCGCTTTGGCCAACACGCCCAGCGCCACGCCCAGGGCCAGGCCGGGGTTGTCGGGCACGGCCCCGGCCGCCCCGCAGGCCAGGCGCATGGCCCGCGCCCCGTCGAGCAGGGCGCTGATATTCAATCCGTAGAGCGCGGCCGGCACCATGCCGAAATACGTCAGCACCGAGAAGCGCCCGCCCACATCGGCGAAGTTGACGAACGTGCGGCGGTAGCCCTCGCGCGCGGCCTGCGCGGCGAACTTCGAGCCGGGGTCGGTGATGGCCACGAAGTTGTCGCCCGCCCGCTCGCCCTTGATTTCCTTCAGCCGGGCGTAGAAATAGTCGCCGAAAGCCAACGGCTCGGCCGTGGTGCCCGACTTGCTGGCCACGATAAAGAGCGTCTCAGCCAGCGGCAGGCTGTTTTCGAGGGCGGCCACCGCGCCGGGGTCGGTGGTGTCGAGGATGGACAGCGGCAGCCCGCGCGCGCCGCGCTCAAACGCGCGCTGGAACACAATCGGCCCCATCGTGCTGCCGCCCATGCCCATCACCACGAGGTGCTCAAAGCCGGCGGTTTGCACTTCTTCCACGAAATCCTCGATTTCGGGCACCGCCGCGCGCAGGATTTCCGGGCTGTCGAGCCAACCCATGAACGAGCGGATGCTCTGCTGGGCCTCGGCATCATCCGGGGTCCAGAGGGTCGCGTCGCGTTGCCAGAAGCGGGTGGTAAAGTCGTGCTGATTCAGCTCGGCGAGCCGGGCCGCGACGGCGGGGGCGTATTGGTTCAGGTGGAAAGAAGTCATATGGTGGTGGGTTCTAGTTGGTCGTTGCTGCTGAAAAAATGGCTTTGTTAACCTCAGGCGGCTCGCCGCCTGAGAATTCATTTCAATATCGTAACCGTCCCCGTCTCGACAAACTCCGCCCCGGCCTCGTCGCGCAGCGTGAGCCGCCAGACGTATGCGCCGTTCACCGGGGCATGGCCCCGGATGGTGCCGTCCCAGGTCTGGGCGCGGTCGGTGGCGCGAAACGCTTCCTGGCCGTTGCGGTCGATTACTACGAACGTGAAGCCGTTTATATAGCGGCCCTTCAGCTCCAGTACGTCGTTCAGCCCGTCGCCATTGGGCGTGAAAGCGTTAGGCACTATCAGCTTAACGCGCCGCGTCAGGCGGGCGATATTCGAGTAGCTGAGCGAGCCGGCCGGCAGGCCCGCCCCGCTGGCTTCGACGCGGTAGCGCAGGGTCTGGCGGTCGGCGGGTGGGCTGGAGTCGAGGTAGGAGAGGGCGGCGGTAGGGGCGCTGGCGGCCAGCACCGAGCCATTGGCGGCCAGCGTCAGCACCCGGTAGCTGACGGGCGCGCCCGGCCCGCCCGGCCCGCGAAACGCCGACCAGCTCAGGCGGGCGCTCAGGCCGTCGGGGTCGGCGGCTTCGGCCCGCAGCAGCACCGGGCAGGTGGGCGCGGCGCTACTGGCGGCGTTGCCGCACACATCGATGAGGCGGGCCGCGTAGCAAGGCGGGGCGGCGAGCAGCCGGGCCATGTCGGTCGGGTCGCGTAGGGTATCGCCGGCGGGCTGGGCGGCGAAGTCCACGTCGGCCGGCCCGCCCTGGCGGCTGAAAACGACCTGGCTGCTGGCCGGCAGCGCCGAGCCGCCCGGCCCGGAGGCGGTCAGCGTCAGGCGGTCGCGCAGGTCGAAGCTGGCCAGCACGAACGGGGCAGGCGGGGCCAGGGTGGAGACAGCCAGTACGGTCTCCTCAGCGCTGACCGACGTGGCCCCACCAACCACGCTGGCCCGCAGCTGGTAGCGGTAGCGGGTGCCGCAGCTCACGGTCGCGTCGGCGTAGGTGGTCGCGCCGGCGGGCAGCGTCGTCAGGGCCGTGCCGTCACGCAGCAGCGTGTAGCCCAGCACCGGGCCGGCCGCGAGCCAGCTCAGGTTATTGACGTTGTTGCCCGCCGACGCGCTCAGCTCAATGGTCGGCACGGCGGCCGAAAACGCGGAATCAGTGCGGCACACGTCGCGGCGGCCAACGCGGTATTGCCCGGCGACCGCGCCGCTGAGCGTCATCGTGGGGCTGCCTGCCGCGACGCTTGCCACTCGTCGCCAGCCGGTCGGGGCGCTGGGGTCGGCGCGCTGCACGTCGTAGAGGTAGCCGGCGGGCAGGCTCGCGGCGCTCAAATCCAGCCGCAGACTGCCGGGCAGCGGGCCGCCCACGGTCAGGCCCGTCAGCACGGGCGTGGTGGGCGGGGCCAGGGCGGGCACGGTCTGGCTGGCCGACTTGGTGCAGAGCGCGTTGGTCAGGTATTGGCCCACCACGGTGAGGCTGCTGCCGGCCAGGGCCGCGAGCGTGGCCGACGCGCCCGTCGCCAGCGGCCCGCCCACCGGCGCGCCGTTGAGCAGAACCACGTACCGGTCGTAGCCACCGCCCATGATGGTGAGCCGTACCAGACCCGCCGGGCACGGGGCCAGCGTGAAGGTGGGCGCGGGCGCGGCCACGACTTGAAAATTGCGGACATAGACCGTGCCCACGCCGCCCGCCATGCTGGGGTTGGTCAGCTCCGACACCGTCAGCGGCCCGGCCGCCGTGGGCGTAAACGTGTTGTTGGCTAACTGGCCGGGCACGAAGTCGCAGTTGGTGGGCGTAACGTTGGCACCCGGCAGGGCGTTGTAATACAGCAAGTTGGGCACAACTACCCGGCCGCAGCCGGGCTGGAAGCGCACGGGCCGGCCCTCGCACAGCGTCTGCACCTCCTGGCCAGTAGCCGCGTCCAGGGCTACGAACGGCACCGGGCAGCCGGCGGGCGGTGCGCTCACGGTGCATTGGGCGGCGGCGCGCACGGGCAACAGCGATAGCAGCACGAGCAGCCAGCGCCAGCCGCCTCGTGGCCACCGGGCGCGGTCAGCAGTCAGGGGCATTGCTGGCTGGTTTGGGGGGCGGCAAGAGGTAGACGGGAACAGGCGCGGCAGCCAGCATCTGCTTGGCGCGAGCTAATTTCTCCTGAATGAAAGGTTGCTCGTCCAGGTTGGCTGGCAGCTTGGTACTGACCTCCACCGCTTCGAAAAACAGGTCAGCCGACTTTTCTTTTAATTTCATAAGCTTCAGGTCTTACGGTACACACCCCTGGTAGGTAACGTCTTTGCGGAAAGCTTGCCACCCGCCTGCCAACAGACCTAACACCACGAAGTCCGTTTCTATCTCCGTTAAATTGTTGGCAAGGCCCATTCGATAAAGGCGGGTGCGGGCCGCTGTACTGCCCGTGGCGAAAATGGCTGCCGCGGGGTAATGAGTGGTAAATACGTACACAGTAGCCGCGACGGTATTCAAAATTTTAGGCAGGTCGCCGTTGTTGCTAACAACCAAATCATCCAAGTCGCCCGTCGCCGGGTCGAAGTCGCCAAAGGCTAGGTTATACAAGCTCTCCTCGTTGATTTTCGTGTAGCGCACGGCTTTCATAATTCGGCCGTTTGGCCCAACGCTCTCGAAGCCAAAAGTCGCATAATCGGGCCGGGCTTGAAATACGTAGCGGTTATCAAGCATAAGAAAATTAGAACGTAGAGCTTACGTCGCCTCTTATTGCCACCCATGCTCACGCACGAACCGCGCCGCCCGGTGCAAATCGGGGTAGAGCACCCGGTCGCGGGGCACGAAGGTAACGACTTGCCGGAAGGCCGCCGCGACGGTTTCCAGGGCCGGGCCGGGGCGGGCCGACCCGCCGGCCCGGCGCAAATCCAGCGCCTGCACGGCGGTAAATAATTCGATGCCCAGAATCTGCTCCACGTTTTCGAGTACGCGGCGGGCTTTGGTGGCGTTGGCCCCGAGGCTCCCGTAGTCTTCCTGGCCGTTGCTGCTCGTCAGGCTGTCGGCGCTGGCCGGGGTGCAGAGCTGCTTGTTCTGGCTGACGAGGCTGGCGGCGGTGTAGTGCGGCATCATCAGGCCCGAGTTCAGCCCCGGCTCGGCCACCAGGAAGGCCGGCAGCCCGCGCTGGCCGGATAGCAGCTGGTAGGTGCGCCGCTCCGAGAGGCTGCCCAGCTCGGCCAGGGCCAGGGCGAGGTGGTCGAGGGCCAGCGCCAGCGGCTGCCCGTAGAAGTTGCCCCCGCTCAGAATCCGGTTCTCGTTAGGGAAGATAATCGGGTTGTCGGCCGTCGAGTTCAGCTCGACTTCAACGGTTCGGGCCACGTCGGCGACCCTAGCCCGCAGGGCCTGGTGCGCCGACTGGGGCGGCGGCGCGGCGACACTCACCGCGAGGGCGGCGGCCGATAAGGCTCCAATCGCGTCGGCTGCCCGCAACAAGCGCTCGGTGCGCTCCAGCGCTTCGGTCGCGTAGGCCAGGCTAAAGGCAAAGCCGCCGAGCAGGGCCATTTCCTCCGCCGGGGCCAGGGCCAGCGGCTCCCAGCCGAAGAGGCCCAGCACGTCGGCCGCCGCCAGGTGGTAACCCTGGTAATTGACCTCGCCCAAGCCTAGCAGCGGCAGGCTCAGGTGGGCCAGCGCGCTCCCGCCCTGCTCGAACACGACCGGACACACCTCGCGGTTATAGAAATCAAGCAGCCGCCGCACCGTGGCCCCCGCCACATCGCCGTGGCTCAGGCGTTGCGCGTGCAGCAGCAGCATCCGGCGCACCAGCGCGGGGGGCAGTTCGGGGCCGGTGCCGCAGGCATAGGCCGGCAGCAGGTGGGCGGGCGCGTGGTCGGCGGCGGGCAGTCGGCGCTGGGCCACGTTGGCGGGCAGCGTTTGCGGGGCGGCCAGGGCAGTGGTTAGCTCGGGCAGGGTAAGCGGGGTTTGGGAAAAAAGGGGCATGCGTAGGTAGCCCGCAGAGGGCGCGGAGGTTGGCGCAGAGGGCGCTGAACGTTCAGCGCCCTCTGCGCCAACCTCCGCGCCCTCTGCGGGCTAAAGAATAAGCGAACGAATGACCGCAAGCACCTCGGCCCGCGCCACCGTCTGCTCCGCGCCCGTAGCCAGCGTCTTGACTTTCACCAAGCCCGCCGCCGCTTCCTCCGGCCCCAAGAGGAGCACGAGCGGAATGCCCTTCGCGTCGGCGTATTTGAACTGCCGGGGCAGCTTGCCCGCGTCCGGGTACAGCTCGGCCGCGATGCCGACGGCGCGCAGCCCGGCCAGCAGGGGCAGGGTGTGGGCTTCGGTTTCGGGGCCGAAGTTGGTGAGCAGCACCCGCGTGGGCGTTTCGCCGAAAGCCGGAAACAAGCCCAGCGTGTCGAGGCAGTCGTAGAGCCTATCGACCCCGAACGAGAAGCCCACGCCCGACACGCCCGGCAGCCCGAACGCGCCCGTCAGGTTGTCGTAGCGCCCGCCGCCGCTCACGCTGCCCATGCCCGGCACGTTGTTGATCTTCACCTCAAAAATGCAGCCCGTGTAGTAGGAGAGGCCGCGGGCCAGGGTCGGGTCGAATTCGAGGCGGTTGAATTGGGTTGGGGTGAAGCCAGAGGCTTCTAAAAATTCATGCACCCCCTCCAAATCCCGCCGACTGTTTTCATAAGTAGGGATAGCGCCAATCTGGCTGTCAAGCTGCTCGATGCGCTCTATGAAAGACCCGGAGACACTCAAAATTTTGAGCGTTTGAGCTATTTGCGCTGACTTGAAGCCTTTCTCAAGAAGCTCGGTTGTTACCCCAATCTCTCCGATTTTATCCAGCTTGTCTATTGCAACGAAAAGGGCGCTTTCATTGACAATTTGCGCCTCGTGCGTAGTTGAGTGAGTAACACCATGTGGCAAGTCCAGGATGTGATACAAAAGGCTACTTAGCACCCCCCGGTGATTCACCTTTATCGTGTAATCCACCAACCCCAGCTCCTCAAACACCCGGCTCATCATCAGCACGATTTCCGCCTCACAAAGCAAGGAATCCGTGCCCACGACATCGGCATCGCACTGCCAGAACTCGCGGTAGCGACCGCGCTGGGGGCGGTCGGCGCGCCAGACGGGCTGCATCTGGTAGCGGCGGAAGGGAAAGGTGAGCGTGCCCCGGTTCATGGCCACGTAGCGGGCGAAGGGCACCGTCAGGTCGTAGCGCAGGCCCTTTTCGGCGATTTTGGGCAGCACCGCTTTGGGTCCCGCGTCGAGGTCTTCGGCCGTAACGAGCGGGGTGATTTCGCCCCGGCGCTCTTTGACCAGGAAATTGCCCGAGTTGAGGACTTTGAATAATAACTGGTCGCCCTCGTCGCCGTACTTGCCGGTGAGCACGCTCAGGTTTTCCAGGGTCGGGGTTTCGATGGGCGCGTAGCCAAACAGCTCGAACGTGCGCCGAATCGTGTCGAGGATGTAGCGGCGACGGGCCACTTGCAGGGGGCCAAAATCGCGGGTGCCTTGCGGGATGCTGGGTTTTTCCATCGTCGGGCAAAGGTAGCGGGCGGGTACGGGCGAAGCCGGCGCGGGTATGTCCGACGCGGGCGGGCGGCGAAAAGCCGCCCGCCCGCGCTCGCCGCCCAAACCAGACGCTTCGCCCCAGCAGCCGTACTTGCACCCGTATGATTTCACCACCTACCAGTCACCTGCCACTGCTGCTCGCGCTGCTTGCCCTAAGCGCGCCCGCCTTGGCCCAAACCCAGAAGCCGCTCAATGACACCATCACGGTCGATAAGCGGCAGTTTTCGCTCTTTCACCCGACACCGCGCAAGCTCATGCGGCCGATGGTGCCCGACCGGCCCGGCATCACCGAAAGCCCGTACTCGGTCGATGCGGGCCACTTTCAGTACGAAACCGATGCCCTGCGCCTGCTCACCCGGCGCGACGGCACGACCTACGGCCACGACTGGTACGGCAACCATTTTCTGGCTAAAATCGGGCTGACCGACAAAACCGACTTGCAGCTCGCACTGGATTCGTTTACCGACACGCGCAACTTCGACGAGGCCGACCCGAGCGCGACCGTCGTGGCGCGCGGCGTGGGCGACGTGACGCTGCGCGTCAAGCACACGCTCGTCGGCGACGACAACAGCCGTTGGGCGCTCGGCCTGATTGGCTACGTGCAACTGCCCACCGGCGGCCTCGTCGGCGACGGCGGCTACGAGCCGGGCCTGACCATGCCCGTCGTGTACCAGGTGACGAAGGATTTCAGCGTGGGCGGGCAGCTGGCCGTGACCCGCTACTTCGACCGCGACACCAACCGTCACTTTACGCAATACACGCCCACGCTCACCACCGACTACCAGTTCAACAAGCTGCTGCAGGCGTTCGTGGAGCTGGTCGGCTACCGCGACGTGCGCCAACCCGGCTGGTACAGCTCCGTCAATACGGGCCTGCAGTTCGACGTGAGCGACAACGTGCAGCTCGATTGCGGCACGCACCTGCCCGTCACGCGGTCCGTGGACCGGGAATATTTCGTGGGGCTGAGCTTTCGGCGGTAGTTTCTTAGGGCAGGAGGGTAGGAGGGCAGGAGGGTAGGAGGGTAGGAGGGTGTGAGGGTAGGAGGGTAGGAGGGTGTGAGGGCAAAAGAGACTCCTACCCTCACACCCTCCTACCCTCCTACCCTCACACCCTCACACCCCAAAAACCCTTACTCCTTCGTGAACACGAAACTTCCCCCGCCCTGCTTGAGCGTAAGCTGCGGCTTGGCGCTGTCGAAACTTATCTCAATGCCGCCCTGCTCGAACTTGAATACCCCGGCGCTGACCGGCGTGAGCGGGAAGGCGGGCTGGCCGGTGGCCTCGGCCTGCAAGTTGCCGTCTTTAACGGTGACGACGATTTTAATGGGAGCCTGGGGGTTGGCGTAGGAGCCGGCGTAGCGGGCTAAGTCGGCGGCGGCGGGCACGAAGGTCGGGGTGCCTTTGGCCGTGAGGGCCACGCGCTGGTCGCGGTTGGCCACGGCCCAGGCGGTGTGGAAGATGAGGTGGTCGCGCCGGGCCATGGCCGGAAAGTCAATCAGGGCCACGTCGTCGGTGGGCTGATGGTACTGCGGGTGCAGCCCGCTGGTGTAGAAGATAATCGGGACGTTATTCTTGGCGAAGTTGTAGTGGTCCGAGCGGTAGTAGATGCGCTCGGGGTCGTTGGGATCGTTGTATTTGTAGTCGAGCGCGATGGGGTTATTGGCCGCGTTGGTAGCTTCGCTAAGCTGGTGCAGCTCCTGCGAAAGCTTATCCGAGCCGACCAGGTAGAGGTAGTCGCCCTTGCCCTGGTGCAGGCTGTCCACGCGGCCCACCATGTCGATGTTGAGGTCGGTCACGGTGTTGGCGAGCGGAAAAATCGGGTGGTCGGTGTAATACTGCGAGCCGAGCAGGCCTTCTTCCTCGCCCGTATTGGCCAGAAACAGGATGCTGCGGCGCGGTCCGTGCCCCTCCTTCTTGGCCTGGGTGAAAGCCCGCGCCATCGCCAGCACGCTTACCGTGCCCGAGCCGTCGTCGTCGGCCCCGTTATAGACCACGCCGTCCTTGATGCCGAGGTGGTCGTAGTGGGCTGAGAGCACCATCACCTCGTCCTTTTTATCCGAGCCTTCGAGGTAGGCGAGCACGTTCTCCGTCACGAACGGCTCCTTTTTTTGCATGACCTGGGCCGTGGCCGGAGCCGGTTTGAAAGTGGAAGCCACCGGCTTGCCGGCCGCGCCCACCGCCGTGGCGTATTTGGCCAGCCCGGCGGCGTTGGTGCCGAGCAGGGCCGCGCCCAGCGCGGGCGAGAGCAGCAGCAGCGTCGTGCCGCTGGGGGCCGCGGTCGTCGCGTCGGCGAAACTCAGCCGCTCGCGGCCGAGCAGGCGGGCGTAGTCTTTCGGGGCCTGGGCGAAGGCGACCGCGTCGGGGGCGATGAATATAGTCGTGCGCGGGGCGAGCTTACGCAGCTCCGCGTTGCGGGCAAACATGCCCGGCAGGCCCGGCGCGGCGTAGCGGCTGGGCTTGCCGCTGGTGCCGGCTGGGGCCAGCAGCGGCTGGCCAGCCTTGTTTTTTGGCTCGCCGAGCAGCATCACCAAATCGGCGCTCTTGGCCGGGGCGGCGGCCGTCAAGTCAGCGTAGCCCGTCGTTTCGATGCCGTAGCCCGCGAACACGGGCTTGAGCAGGGCCGGGCCAGCGGCCAGCTCGCCGAGTTGCAGCACGTAAAAATCCTGCCCCGCCACGTACTTTTTGCCGCCGATGGTCAGGCTCGATGCCGGGTCCACGGTCGTGCGGTTCATCGTGAAGTGCTGGATGTAGGGGTTGTCGGAGTCCTTCACCGGCCCGGCCAGCCCGTCGGCCGCGAACGCCTTGCTGATGTATTCAGCGGCCATTTTCTGGCCTTTCTTGCCCGTCTCGCGGCCCTCGTACTCGTCCGAAGCCAGCACGCTCAGGTCAGCCTTGAGCGCCTCGGGCGTGATGGTAGCGGCGTAGGTCTTGCTCCAGTCAGCAGCGGGCGCGGCGGCGGCTGGCGCGGGCGTGGCCGGGGCCGCCGCGGCCGCCCGGCCGGGTTTCACCTTGACTTTGATTTTAGTCGGCGGCGCGACTTGGGCGGTGGCCAGGCCGGCGCTGAGCAGCAGCGCGGGCAAAAACGAAAACGTACGCATGAGTGGAAAGTGATGGAAGACTCGGTGGGAGAACAGCAGGCCCGCAAGCTACGGCCCGGACGCTTGGGTATTGGGTATTGGGTATTGGGTATTGGAAGGCGTTGGTCATGCAGAGCGCAGCGAAGCATCTCGCTCGCTTCGTCGCTGAGCTTACGTTTGGGTTTACTGCGCCACGCGAGATGCTTCGCTGCGCTCTGCATGACCAACGCCTTCTAATACCCAATATCCAATACCCAATACCCAAGCACCAAGCACCAAGCACCAAGCGCCAAGCGCCACTCTCACACCCTGGCCCACACCCGCCGACGCTCCCGCACGACCACGCCAAAATGCCGTAGGTAATGCACCAGCGCCGGCAAGTCGCTCATCAGCAGCGATGTGAGAAAGATGTCACCCTGGGGCAGCGGCAGGCGCACGTACTCGTAGGGTCGCCAGAACACGCCCGGCCAGCGGCAGCGGCTCCACTCCACAGGCGCTGGGCCGGGCCAGCCCTGCCGGCCGGGGTCGTAGGCCAGCGCTCCGCCCAAATAAACCTGAAACTGCCCCCGGCGCGGGTCGAAGATGAGCGTCGTCGCCGCGTTGAGGGCGTAGTAGCGCAGGTGCAGCCACAGCGCGGGCGCGGCCAGGGCCAGCACCAGTCCGAGCAGGCCCCAGGCCAGGCCGCGCTCAGCGGGCAGGCTCGAAAATAAGCCCGGCCCGGCCGCGCTCAGGCCCGCGCCCAGGGCCAGCAGCGGCCAGGCCAGCAGCCGCAGGTGGCGCATCGTGCGGGTGCGGTACTCGGCCGAGCTTTTGGTGAAAAACCCCAGCACTACTCGCCCTACGCCCAGCGCCACCAACCCCACCACGGCCGCGTCGAGCAGCGCACGAAACACTTTCATCGGCTCAAAATACGGGTATAAACCGCCCCGAAGGCCCGCCCCACGGCCGGCACGCTGAACTCGGCCAGCGCCCGCGCCCGCATGGCGGCCGCGTCGAAGCGCCCGGCGGGGGCCGTGAGCACCGTTGTCAGGGCGGCGGCCAGGGCGGCTTCGTCGCGCGGGGGCACCAGCAGGCCCGCCGCGCCGTCGGCCGGCAGCAGCTCCGGCACGCCATTGACGGCCGTGGCCACGGCCGGCAGCCCGCTGGCCTGCGCCTCGATGAGCACGCAGGGCAGGTTTTCGTAATTAGAGAACAGCACCAGCGCCACCGCCCGCCGCATTTCGACCGCCACCTGGGCCGACGGAATCTTACCCAGAAACACCACCGGGCTGTCGGGGCCATCGGTCAGCAGGCCCAGCTCGCGTGCCAGCTGCCGCAGGCTGGCCTCGGCCGGGCCGTAGCCGGCCACGCGCAAGCTCAGGTCGGGGTGCGTGGCGCGCAGCCGGGCCACGACGCGCAGCACGCCGCTCAGGTTTTTGGCTGCTTCATTAAAAGCCGCCACGCTCAGTAGCCCGCGCCGGGCGGCTGGCGCGGGGGGCGGGCGGAACAGGTCCGTATCGACCACGTTGGGAATGACGACGGTGCGCGGATTCACCCCGCCGAGCGCCGAGAACGCCCGCCGCAGGTCCTGGCTGACGGGCGTCCAGGCGGCGGCGCGGCGCACGAGCCAGCCCGCCAGCCAGCGCCGCCCCCGGCCCAGCCGCTCGACGTTGCCCGGCTGAAAAACCGTCCAGTTCTCGGTCAGCACGTAGGGCCAGCCGTAGCGCCAGCGCCACCAGGCGGCCAGCACCGCCGGCCGAAACATGACGTGCGCGTGGACGATATCCGGCCCCGCTCCGTCCCAGTGTGCGCGCGCCGCCCGCAGGCCCCGCCGCTGACACGCCAGCCACAGCCCCAGTTTCAGCACCCGGTCGAGCGCGCCCCAGCCGCTGAGCTGGGCGCGGTAGTAGTAGCGCCACGTGGGCACCGGCCCGCTCAGGTCGTGGTCTTCCTCAATGAGCTTGGTCAGCGGCCCGCGCGCCACGGCCGCGAACACGACCGCCGCACGGGTCGGTCCGCCAGCCGGTCCGCCGTGGGCCGCGCTCGCCGCCACGTGCCGCGCCACGAAGTCGCCGTCCTGGTCGTCGTAGCGGTGCGGATACCACTTGGGCAGGTGCAGGATGCGCAAATGACTTGGTGGTTACTGATGAGTGGTTGGTTGTCTGGTCGTGGCGAGTATATTACTTGCGTAGCAAGCAACTACTGCGAGTGTCCAGGCGACTCCGATTACGGATACACGCCTGGTGGGTAAACCCCGAAGGGGTTTCGTAGCCTAGCCCAGGGTTGGCGAAGCCTACCCTGGGTCAGCCAACCCCCACGTTACCAGAACCCCAACGGGGTTCCGTAGCATACGTCAGGCGGACGACCAGCTACGGAACCCCGTTGGGGTTCTGGTCTAAATGGCGCTGGCTCACCCAGGGTAGGCTCCTTCGTCGCCAACCCTGGGCTAGGCTACGAAACCCCTTCGGGGTTGATAGGCGGTTAGGACGCATCCATCGGTCCCGAAACCGCGCTGTCCGCATCCCCGTGTCGCCGGGCGCTGAAAGCCGTACGGTCGAGGCGCGGCGGGTGGGCCGGGTCGTAGCCATAGGCCGCCGCCGTCAGGTAGGCCGCTACGCGCAATCGTTCCAGCGGCTCGGTCGGCTCGTGGCGGGCGTGGTAGCGCTCGGTTTCGGCGTGGCTGCCCATGTGAAAAGCGGTGCGGTCGAGGCGAAAGTCCATGAAGTAAAGGTAGGCTTCAGCCGAAAAAAGCAAAGCCTGCCCCGACTAAGGGCAGGCTTTACGAAACAAGATATATTCAGCGACCTAAAACAAATACCGCACCCCGACTTGACCCTGCCAACGCGAGGCAAACTGGTCCACGGCGAAGGTGGCCGGGGTGCCGAAAGTAAAGGCCGGCCGGTTGAAAGTGTTGGCGTTGAAAGCGGTGCCGATGTTGCCGGCCGCGTCGGCGAAAGCCACTTGCGAGAGGCCGGTGCCCACGGTCGAGTTGAACGTGTTCGGCACGAAGTACTGACGGCCCCAGTCCGAGTTGAGCAGGTTGCCGACGTTCACGATGTCGAACGACAGCTGGATGGCGTGGCCCTGCCGGGTAGCGCCGCTGGCATCCGGCTCCACCTGGCCGAGCTTGGCTTCGAGCATGAAGCGTACGTCGGCCTGGTTGTTCCACGGGGTGCGGGCACCGTTGCGCTCGGCGTACTGGCCGCGGCGGGTGCTCAGGTACGGGTCGTTACTGACGAAGGTCTGGAAAGCCGTGTTCTGACCCGCGTCGGGCAGGTAAGGAGCCGCTGAGCCGGTCCGGCTCACGACGACGATGTCGCCGGCCCCGGTCGGGATGTAAGGCAGCAGCACGTTCTGCTGGCCGTTGTTGGTAAAACCAGTGATGGCGTTAGAAGGGTTGTTATTGTACACGTAGCTGAACGGCAGCCCGCTCTGGTAGGTCAGCACGGAGGTGAAATAGCCCACGAAGCGCTTGGCCGGGTTCGAGTGCAGGTTGATGGTCGCCACCACGCGGTGGCGCAAATCAAAGTTAGAATAGGCCAAGTCAGGGTTGTTCACGTTCAGGGCCGGGTTCAGTTCCCAGTTGCTCTGGGGCGAGTTGCGGATGCCGTTGCTGATGTCTTTGCTCTGGCCGTAGGTGTAGGCCACCGACAGGTCGAGCAGGTTCTTGACGTTCTGCCCCACCGAGCCGGTGAGCTGGTAACGGTAGCCTTCCTGGGTATTGGTCAGGAAGAAAGCGTTCGAGAAGCCCGAGTTTACCCGTTGGTTAGTCGAGCCGGGCAGGGGTGCGTAGCGCGGCGAGCCGGCTGGCCCGGCGGCATAGTACGCGGCGTTATCCAGCAGGTTGATGTTCTGAAACTTGACATCTTGCAGCACCTTCGTGTAGAGGCCCTCTACCGAAAAGCGGGTACCTGTTTTCAGGCGTACGTCCACGGCCAGGTTGGTGCGCCACACCTGGGGCATTTTGAAGTTGTTATCAATCAGGTTTACCTCCGTCGTGCTTTGGTTAGCGATTGGTAATTGGCTGTAAATCTTCGCGGGGTCCGTGCTCAGGTAATACTTCGTGCCGGCCCCCACGCCGCTGGCCGTCGGCGCGCCGCCGGGGTTGGGGTTGGCGGGGTTGCCCTGAATGCCGTTCAAATCCACCGAATTGAAGTTAACGCCGTTGTTGTAGTAGGCGTAGCCAAACCAGGCAAACGGCACCCGACCGGTGAACACGCCCGACCCGCCGCGAATCACGACCGAGCCGTCGCCGTTGGCATCGTAGTTGAAGCCCAGGCGGGGCGAAACCTGCACCTGGCCGAGGTAGCTGTTGTTCAGCTCCTGCCAGGGCGTGTGCTGGTAGGTCTGGTTCAGGGTGCGCGCGTCGTTGGCCGGGTTGTTCACCAGGCCCGAGTTAAGCAGCGGTTTGGTGGGCAACGAGGCCACGTCCACCCGAATGCCGGGGGTGAGCTTGAGCTTGTCGCTAATCGTCCACTCGTCCTGAATGTAGCCGCTGTAGAAGTTGATGTTGAACGAGGCCGACGGCGTGTTGTAGTTGTAGTCGTAGGAGTTGTTGCCCTCGTTGGCCGTGTTGCGGTACGTGCCCCGAATCCGGTTGGGCTGGTCGGCCAGGAAATCGGCCACGTTGTTGTACTCGATGCGTCCGTTCCAGGAGTTAATAAAGCCGTAGTCAATCTTATACAGCTCGTTGTGGGTGCCGATGGTCAGCGCGTGCGCCCCGACGTAGTAGTTGAAGTTGTCGGTAATCTCGAACGTCTTCTGCCGGGTGTTGAAAATGCTGGCTTCGCGGTCCGAGCCGAGCAGAATCTGGTTCGAGCCGCCGCCGTAGCCCTTGAGCGGGTCGGTGCCCACGTTGTTGATTTGCACGGACGGAAACAGGTTGGCCTGCCCGCCAATCAGGTTGCGGTAGTCGTGAATGTTGGTGTAGCCCAGAATCAGGTTGTTGGCGAAGCGGCTCGAAAAATTCGACTTCACTTCGAGCACCGTCGAGTTCTGGTCGTTGTTCTGGGTAAAGTCCTGCGAGCCAAATTTGAACAGGCTGTTATTGCGCTCCAGGTTGGTAGCTACGGCGCTGATGTAGTTGTGGCGCAGGGCGATGCTGGTCTTGTCGTCGAGGTTGAAGTCGAGCCGGCCGAAGAGCTTGTTGCTGTTGGCGTAGATGTTATAGTCGCCGTAGTCGCCCACGGCGTAGCTGGCGCCTGTCGTCTGGAACGTATTGTTGGGGTTACGCAGCGGCACCCCGTCCGGCCCCAGCACCACCGTCTGGTAATTGTTGAGCTTGGCCGTGATTTGCTGGGCCAAATCCACCGTGACGGGCGAGCCGGGCGCGCCGGCGGCGTAAAACTGCGGCTCGTTGCGCCGGGCCAGCTCGCCATTGACGAAAAAGAAAAGCTTGTCCTTGACAATCGGCCCGCCCAGCCGAAAGCCGTTCTGGTAGTCGCCGTACTTGTCGCCAATTTTGCTGCTGGTGCCGTCGATGCTCTTGCCGGTAATCACTTGGTTACGGCCATACGAGTAGATGGAGCCGTGAAAGTCGTTGGTGCCCGAGCGGGTCACGGCGTTAATCGAGCCACCGGTGAAGTTGCCCAGCCGCACGTCGTAGGGCGCGATTTGGGCCTGAATCTCCTGAATAGCATCGAGCGAAATCGGGTTGGCGCGGGCCGAGCCGCCCGGCAGGCCGCTCGTGCCGCCCTGGCCGCCCAGCGAAGGCGAAAAGCCGATAGCGTCGTTGTTGACGGCCCCGTCCAGGGTGATGTTGTTGTAGCGAAAGCTGGAGCCGGCAAACGAGTTGTTCGAGTTGCGCGGGTCGAGGCGGGTGAAGTCCTGGATGCTGCGCGTGATGGTGGGCAGCTGCTGCAAAGCCTCGCGGCCCACGTTGGTGCCGGCCCCGGTTTTGGTGGCCCCGGCCGTGCCTACTACCACTACTTCGTTCAAAGCCTGCGCTTCGGCGGCGAGCGTGAAGTTGTAGCGGGCGGTGTTGCCCAGCGTCAGAAACACGTTGGTCGTCGTCTGGGGCTTGTAGCCCACGTAGGTAATCGTTACCTCGTAGGGGCCACCCGGCAGCAGGTTCGGAATGGTGAAGCGGCCGTCCACGTCAGTGGCCGTGCCGCGCTTGGTGCCGGTCGGCACGTTGGTGGCTACCACCGTCACGCCAATCAGGTCCTCGCCCTTGTCCGACACGACCTTGCCGCTCAGGGCCGAAGTCGTGACCTGGGCCGAAGCCAGCCGGCCCGCGAAGAGCGACAAGAATAGAAACGCCAGCCGAAAAGCGGCGGGGCGACTGATAAAACTACGCATAAGGAAAAGCGTTGGTGAATGCGGGTGCAAAATTCTCCCCGCCCCGTCCTAATGCAATGATTTCCTATGTTGTATAATTGTTACGTCGGAGTTTCTGGCCGCTAAGGCACGGCTTCACAGCCACTTACCCGACCTATCAGATGGGCCAGCTTCGGGCCGCGCCGCGCTGATTCAGCCGGCCTTCACGGCCCGACGAGGTAGCGGGGTCGTGGGGACAAGCGCCTCGCGCCAACCGCATCCGAAGCTTCTCCTGCTTCTGCTGCCGCTACCGGGCCGTGAAGATGATGGGCAGCGTGCAGCGCACCCGCGCCGGGCGGCCCTGCTGACGGCCCGGCTCCCACCAGGGCATGAGCCGCGCCAGGCGAATGGCCTCGTCGTCGAAAACAGCCTGCGACGAGCGCACCACGGTCGGGTCGAGCACCCGGCCCTGCTCATCCACGACGAACTGCACCACGACCGTGCCCGACAGGCGCCGGGCCAGCGCCCCGGCCGGAAATTTAATCATCCGCTTCAGGTACTGGTGCAAAGCCGCTTCGCCGCCCGCGAAAACGGGCATCTGCTCGGCGTACGTCAGCACGAGGGCCTCGGCGGGAGTAGCGGCCTGCGTACTAACCGGTGTGTTGGCCGGTGTGCCGGCCCGCACACCGCTGTCTTCCAGCGGGGCAGGTGCCTGGCGCAGCGCGATTGGCTGAGCCGCCGTTTGGGCCGTGGATAGCACAAAGAAAAGAAGCGATGTGAGTAGAGCAAGGCGCATGGCGAAGGCGGGGTAATAAGCTGCGCACAAAGATATTGGGCCTGCTATGCGGTCTGATTACCCCCACGTTAAGCTTGGCTTTTTCGGTCGGCGAGTTGGGGCGGGGCCGCGTCATTTCGGCCTGCCGGGCGGGGTAGGTGGCGGAAAGATGAGCACTCTCACGGAGCCGGAGTGGTTAATTTTTTGGAGTCGGGGGTTGTGCTTACCCAACTGCCAACCCTCCCGACATCCCACGACGTGGTTGAGCCGGCATCCGGGGCAGTTCGTCGGAAAAGTACCCGGCTAAATGCGCGTCGGCTGCGCGAGGGCCGTACTTTTGAAGACTGGCCAGCCTCTTTTACCCCGCTCACCTGACTGACCCCGCCTGTTTTTTTCCACGCTATGCTGCTTTCCATGACTGGCTTCGGCCAGGCCCACCGCGAAACCGACCGCTACACGGCCACCGTGGAGCTGCGCTCGCTCAACGGCAAAACCCTCGACCTGAGCGTTCGGCTGCCGCGCGCGCTGCTCGGTTGCGAAGCCGACATCCGCCAGCAAGTCAGCCACGCCCTGCTGCGGGGCAAGGTCAGCTTCAGCCTGGAGCTGAGCCGGCCGGCCACCACCGGGTCCAGTGGCCCAGCCTTCAACCCGGCCGCGCTGCGCGCCGCCTATCACGCTCTGCGGGCCGAGGCGCGGGCCGTGGGGGTCGAAACCGGCGAAGCCACCCTGCTGGCTGCCCTGCGCCTGCCCGGCGTGGTGCCCACCGCCTACGAAGCCGCCCAAGCCCAGAGCCAGCCCGACGCGCCCGACGCTGCCGCCGATTTCACCTGGGCCGAGCTGCAGCCGCTGCTGGCCGAGGCGCTGGTGGCCATGCAGCAGTTTCGGCACGACGAAGGTCAGACGCTGCAAACCGAGATTCTGAGTTATGTGAGTACCATCCGGCAACAGCTCGCCGCCGTCGGCGCTCACGACCCGCTACGCGTGGCCCACGTGCGCCAACGCCTCGCGGCCCACCTGGCCGAGCTGAGCAGCCACGAGCACTTCAACCCTACCCGCTTCGAGCAGGAGATATTGTACTACATCGAAAAGCTCGACATCGCCGAGGAGAAAGTGCGTCTCGCCGCCCACCTCGCCTACTTCGAGCAGACCGCCCGGCAGCCCGACGAGGCCGTCGGCAGAAAGCTGGGCTTCCTGGCCCAGGAAATCGGCCGCGAAATCAACACCATCGGCTCGAAGGCTAACGACGCGACCGTGCAGCATTTGGTGGTAGGCATGAAAGAAGAGTTGGAAAAAATTAAGGAACAGCTCGGTAACATTCTCTAGCCCCCGCTAATTGGCCCCGTTCTTGCCTGAACCAGAAACAGCCAGAAAGCAAATAAAAAGCAACCGATGGGGCTGCAACTTTCCGCTAGTTTATTGCATATTTTCGACAACTTTTATAGCACTTAAGCCTAGCCCGCGAAGTGCCGAAAAAGTTGGTGAAATGGCTTTTTTCGCGTAAGCAGCTGATAGAGGGCTGGTTAAAAATGTTACTTAACCCAGGTGCCGGTCTTCTGCTACGGGAATCTAACTTAAGCTCTGCCGTAACAACATTTGCATTTTGGTTGTAACTTGTTTTCCCAATCAGCCTACTTACCTATCGAATCTCATTTTTTACATTATTCCCCAGCGTCATGAAAGCTTTACTACTCTTTGTTTTGGTGAGCTGCGCCAGCTTGCTCATGGCCGCGCGGCCGGCTTCCGAGATTGAGCTTATCAGGAAGCGGGTACTCAGCGAGCGCGTCGAAGTGTTGATTCCCAAAGGCTTCGAGGTGATGACCGAGCAGCAGATGGATTTCACCTACGCCCACGCCAGCAGCCGCCCCAGCGTGGTGTTCACCAACAATAACCTCGTCTCGCTCTCCTTCGCCTACACCGACAATGAGGCCGACCAGGACATGGTGGCCGTTTACCAGGCCAGCTTCGCCAAAGCCTACCACAAGCAGTACAAGAACGCGACGTGGTTCGGCGAGGGCATCAAGGAAGTCAGCAACCGGCACGTGGGCTACCTGGAGTTTATGAAGCCCGAGATGAACCGGGAGGTCTATACGCTCGTGTTTTTCACCGACGTGCAGGGTAAGCTGCTCATCTGCACCTTCAACTGCGCCGACCGGCAAAAGCCCGAGTGGGAGCCGCTGGCCAAGAAAATCATGGCCTCGCTGCGGGCCAATAACGGGTGAGGTCAGCTTATTTCAGGGATGCCCCGGCCGGTTTGGTCGGGGCTTTTTTGTGCTCACGCGTGGCTCGTCGGGTTGCTCGTCAGGTTGCAGGTTCCCGCAGAGGGCGCGGCGGTTTTCCGCGGAGGAGCGCAGAGGCTGAATGATGATTTTTTACCGCGCGCCGAGCTGATTCAGGAATTCGCGGCAGAGGCGGTAGGCCCCGGCGAAGCCGGCCAGCGAGAGGGCGGCGGGCGTGTCGTGCACGTCGTGGTAGGCCAGCGAGCCGCCACGGGTGTAGAGGAAAAACGCGGGCACCCCGGCCTCGGAGAAGGGAAAATGGTCGGAGTTGGCGGCGGGGCCGCGGGCCGTCAGGCGGGGCAGGTAGCGGCCGGCTTCGTTGAGAGCGAGCAGGCGGGCGAAGGCGGCCGGGCGCAGGCGGCCGTTCACGACAGTAGCGCCTTCTTCGCCGGTGCCGAGCAAGTCCAGGTTGAGCAGAAATTTTATTTGCTTCAGCGGCACGAGCGGATGGGCGACGAAGTAGCACGAGCCAACCAGGCCCGCCTCCTCGGCCCCGAACAGCAGAAATACGACTGAGCAGGCGGGCCGATTCTCCGGCCTCGCGTAGTGGGCGGCCAGCTCCAGCAGCAGCGCCACGCCGCTCGCGTTGTCGTTGGCGCCGGGGAAATAAACGCGCCTGCCCATCGTGCCCAGGTGGTCGTAGTGAGCCGACACGACCAGGAAGCTGTCGGGCTGGGCGGTGCCCCGGACGACGGCGGCCAGGTTTTGAGTGGGGTAGTGGGGGAGGAGTCGGGCATCAACCGCCACTTGAACAAGTGGTTCGGACGTGGAAGCAGTAAGCGACGACCAGCTACTTGCCAGAATCTCCAGGCGCGTCAGCGGCTCTTGCGTAGCGCGTACCGAAGCGGTCAGCTTGGGCACCAACACCAGGCGTAATGAAAATCGCCCAATAAAATTCTGAGCCTCCGTCGGGAGCAAGCTCAACCGGACCTCGTCGCGCGCGCGCAATAGCAGGCTTGGAATTTGGCGGCCGTCAGGCAAGCGAGTCGGTGCCACGTCGAGGCTCTCGACCCGGCCATTGAGCGATGGCGAGCGCAACAGCCGACGCACGGCGGAAGTATCGGTAAACACCAACGTGTCGAGTCGCAACGGATGGCTCCAGCAGGCCGGCAGTGGAGCTGCCGCCGGGTCGGCGATGAAATCCAAGCCGACGCGCAACGCGCGTGCCGAACCATTGAGCAATTTCAACTTTAGCTCGCCCGGAAACGTGTTCACCGCTAACTCAAACGGCTGCGTAAAAGCAGGAGCCAGCGGCTGCAAACCCAGCCCACGCAGGCGCCCGCGCAAATACGCCGCCGCCCGGTGCTCGCCGCCGCCTACGTAGCCTCGGCCGCGCATCTCCGGCGAAGCCAGCGTTTCAATCGTGCGCCGGGCGCGGGCCAGGTCGGGGCCAGGCGCGGGCGAAGTCGTGGCGGGGGCTGGGGCGGCCGTGGGCGCGGTGGTTTGAGCTGCCGCGACTGAGGACCAGCTCAGCCCGACGAGCCACGCCAGCACTACGCCTGTCGTTCGCCGCGAGCCGCGCGCCAGCGGCCACGCCAGCACCAGGGCCGCCCCGATAGCGTCGCTCAGCAAGTCGCTCCACTCGGCGTGGCGGCCGACGCGCATCACGTATTGCAAGACTTCAATCAGCCCGCCGAACGCGACGCAGCCCAGCAGCACGGCCGTGGCCGCGCGTCGGCCAGTGCGCTGCCGCGCGCCAACCCAGCCCCAGCCCAGGCCGGCCAGCACGGCGAACACGCCCGCGTGGGCGGCCGTGTCGAAGGAGAGCAGCTGCCAGGCCGGGGTGCGCGGCATCTCGGCCGCCGGCGTGAGGGTGAGCAGCAGCACGACGGCCGTCCAGAGCAGCGTCAGCGCGGCGAAAAGGCGGGTTTTCAAGTATAAATGAGCAATTAAAAATTAAAAATGGAAGCTGGAGTCGCCGAAGCTTCAGGGTCGCATCGCGGGCAGTGGTCAGCCGCGCGGGTTACCCGTTCGATGCGCGCCACGCCGCGAAACCTCTTCGCTCGAAGGCCCAGCGCCGTTTCAGGAACCGCCGCCTCAATTTTTAATTTTTAACTGCCTATTTTTAATTGAGCTACGCTCCAATCAGCTCGCCGTAGCCCTGGGCCGACAATAGCCCTTCGACCTCCGCCGTGTTTTTCACGCGCAGCTTGATGAGCCAGCCGTTGCCATACGGGTCCGAGTTCACCGTTTCGGGCGCGTCGGCCAGGGCCGCGTTCACTTCGAGCACCGTGCCCGAAAGCGGGCTGAACAGGTCCGAAACCGTCTTGACGGCCTCGACCGTGCCGAACACGTCGTGCTGGGCAATGTCGCGGCCCACGGTGTCGATGTCCACGTAGACGATGTCGCCCAGCTCGTGCTGCGCGTGGTCGGTGATGCCGATGGTGGCCGTGTCGCCGTCGAGGCTCAGCCATTCGTGGTCTTTGGTGTAGCGCAGGGAAGTGGGGATGTTCATATGGTGAGATGGTGAACTGGTGAGTGGCGGTGAGATGCTGAATCGGTGAGGTGATGAGTTATTTCATCGAGACAGAACAAAAGTACGTGCCTCCGTGAGGCATCTGCGTGGCAGGCGTCCCATTCAGCTTCCGCCGCTGCCACTCACCAGTTCACCAGTTCATCATCTCACCTATTGCAAGCTATACCGCAGCAGCACCCCGCCTTCGGTCGTCGCGTTGCGGAAGGCGTTGCTGACGCGGGGCTGGGTGACGGTTTGCGAGAAATACAGCTGCAAATTCAGGCGGGTGTTGAGCAGGTAGTCTATCGTGGGGCGCAGCTGCACTTGCAGCGAGCCGTTGGTTATCTGGCTCGTGGGCACGCCGACTACGCCCGGCACGGCGGGCCCGCCGCCGGGCACGAGCGGCACGGGGTCCACCGAGTTGAGGATGCTGCGCTGAATGGTGGCGTTGTCGCGGATGCTCAGGTCGAGGCGGGCGGAGAGGTTGTTTTTCAACACCCGCTGCTCGCCGCGCACCCGAAAGGGCAGCTTGAAGCCGGTGGCCGAGTAGCCCAGGCCGATTATCAGCTCGCTCGTGCGCAGCTCCGTCACCTGGGCGTTGGTCACGTTCAGGGCCACGGCCCGGTTGGTGTTGTACTGAAAGCGGCCGTTGATGCTGTTCACCATCTGGAAGTTCACGCCCAGCAGTGGGGTCAGGCTTTCGAGGATGCTCACCTGCCCGATGACGTAGTAGGGCACGTACTGGCCGGCGGCGTTGAGCACGAAAGGTACCCCGCTGGGCGGGCCGCCGCCGAGTGGGTTCTGGAAGTCCGGCTCGGTCGCGTACTGGGTCGAAGTCGTGAAGCCGCCCAGGTTATAAACCGACGAATACTTGTGCTCCAGCGTGAAGGTGCGGAACAGCGCCCGTACCCCCGGCAGCTCGGCCAGGCCGTTGTACTGCACGCCCCAGTTGGGCAGGGGCAGCTGCCCGAACGGGTTGAACTTCTCGGCCTGGTAGCCACCCGACGACTTGCCGTGGTACGCGTCGAGGAAGCTTTGCAGCAGCACGTCCTGCGCGTTGTAGCTGTAAAGGCCCACCGTGGTGGGCGTGGGCACGGCCGGTCCGCCCACGGGCGGCACCACCGGGGTAAGCCGCCCGGATGCCGGGTTGGCCGCCTGTAGCTGCTGCTGCACCAGCGCCCGGTTCTGCACGAAGCGCGCGAACGCCTTGCTCGTTTCGCCGTTCGCCCCGAGGTCGCCGAAAAACGTGTTGATGGTAACCGTACTCGCGCTGAACGTGCCATTGCCCAGCGCCTGCACCCGCGCCAGGCGGCGGTCTGCGTAGGGCGTCAGCGTGCCGAAATCGCGGTAAGCGGGCGAGAGCGTATCGATGTCATTGCGGTAAAACGCCTCGTTGTTGCGCACCAGGTCGCGCCGCAAATCGAGCTGAATCAGAAAGCCCCGGAACGGCTCCAGCCGGGTGCGGGCCGTGAGCCGCTCGGTGAGCGAGCTGGTGAGCGGCGTGTTCAGGTACTGGCTCTGGTCGGTGTACCAGCCCCGGCTGCTGGCCAGCCCGTACAGCTCGGCCGGCTGATACTGCCGCCCCAGAATGAACGGAATGCCCGGAGCCAGCGACTCGCGGTTCAGCCCCAGAAAGTTGGTGGCCGGCAAATAGCCAGGGAGCAGCGTCCCGGTGGAGCGGGCGTAAGTGAAGTTGATTTCGCGGGCCGTCATCACCGCCCGCAAAATGGCCTTCACGAAGCGTAGCGGGTCCTTGCGGGCCGTGTCGGGCGCGGTCGGCTTGGGCCGGGTCGGCGCGCCGTCGGCGCCGGCCGCGCCCGGCGCCGGGGCTACGGGCCGCACGGGCGGCGGGGCGTTGTTGATGATGTTGAGAAAGCGCACCTTGTTGTAGAGCTTCACCAAATCAATCTTGCCGTTGGCGCTCAGCTCGGCGTTGTTCTGCACGGTGTTGCCCAGTCGCAGGACGGAGTCCTGACCGGGCGCGGGGTTGGGCACGCGCAGGGCCGTGCTGGCCGCCTGCCACGAGTAATTGACCGAGTAGCGCGCGTCGGCCGAGAGCCAGTCGGTGAGCGGAAACTTGTCGAGCGGCAGGCGGTAGGTAGCGGCGATGGTCTGGTTGAAATTCACCGTGCGCCCGCCCTTCTTCAGGTTTTGCCAAATCTGGGCCTGATTGGCCAGCGCCGTCGGGTCCGAGCCGATGGCGCGGCCGGGACCTTCGTCCACCACGCCCCGGTTGTTGGCCGTGTAGTCGATGATGAGCGCTTTCGTGATGTCCCACTTCAGGTCGTAGATGCGGCTGATGAAGAACGTCTTGTAGAACACGCCCGCGATGCCGGCCGTCGTCGGCAGCTGGCCCGGCTCGAGCACCCGCTGCAAAAACCGCTCGTTGTAGCGCCGGTCCAAATCGGTGCGAAACGAAAACCGCGACGGCAGCGGGTTGAAATTGACTTCCTTGAAAATTTTCAGGTATGGGTTGTCCAGCACCTTGAAATTGGCTAGCGGCGTAAAGCTGTGGCCCTGGCTCTGATAGACGTAGGCCAGCGCCGCCGTGAACGAGCGGGTGTAGTCGCGGGCCGTGTTGATGTTGGTTTGCTCGCGCTCGGTGATGGCGTAGCTTACGGCCACGTTTTCGATGTCCCACGGGTGCTGCTTGGTTTGCTTCGGGCCGCGCTCGCGCCGCACGTTCAGCACCGAAATGCTGCGGCTGCTGATGCGGTCCACCACCAGCTTCTGGTACGCCGCGCTCGCGCCGGGGTCGGGGTTGTTCTTGAATTTAAGCAAGCTCTGCGCGAGCTTGGTGTCGGGGTCGAGCGGGTCGTAGAGCGGCGTAATCGTCTGCACGCCGGCCTGCACGAGCACCGGCACCCGCACCCGCAGGCCGGCCGGCAACAGCTTGTCGGCCGCCACGGTCGCGTTCAAGTCGCCGCGCAGAATGTCGGCCGTCGAGCGCTGCTGGGCCTTGTCCTGAAGCCCGCCGAAGCCCACGCCGATGAACGAGCCGGTGGCCGTGATGTTGGCCAAATCGGCCAGCTTCACGTTCAGCCGGGCGTTCGCCGCCCAGCCGCCCTGGCTGTCGAAGTCGAACACGCGCAGCTCGTCGGCCCAAATCGTGACGCTCTTGTCCGAAGGGTCCGTTGGGGCCGTGGCCGGGTTCAGAATGCCAATCAAGCAGCCCTGCACCTGCGACAAATCCGGGTTGCCGACCACCGTAATCGTGGCCCCGTTCGGCAGGTTCTTCACGAACGGCACCGCGAACTGAATCGGAAACTGCTGGTTGCGGGCCGCCTTCGCGTCGATAAAGTCCTGCAACGACAAATCCATGTTGTTGGCCTCGGGCCACACCTGCAGCTGGCCCGTCTGCCCCGGCTGGGTCACGGTGAGCGGCAGCGAGTACTCGTAGTAGTTCTGGTTGTAGTCGGTGCCGATGCGGATGATGGCCCGCACGTCGCCGTTGGCCACGGGGTCGGCGGTGGCGGCTTCGGCGTGCAGATACAGGCGCAGGCGCTTGTAGCGCAGCAGGTTGGTTTGCAGGTTTTTGTAGGCCGCCTTGCCGTAGCCGTCGCGCAGGCGCGAGACGGTCAGGCGCAGGCTCTGCTCGTTTTGCTGCTGCTGCACGGCCGTCGAGCCGTACTCGATGTCGCGCGTGATGCCCGGCGGCACCACGTAGGGGATAGCCCCACCCGCGCGCCCGCTCGTGCCCGACGGCCCGTTTTCTTCCACGCTCACCGTGGCCACGCTGAACGCGTCGGCATCGGTGGCCGTGCCCAGCGGCGGCACCGTCACGCGCGGGTCGTTGATGCGGCCCAGGTACTGCCGCCACTGGTTGGCCACGAACTGGGGCTGGTCGAGGCGCAGCACGGCCGGCTGCCGCCAGTCCGTCATGTACATCCGAATGAAGCGGATGTTCTTGAAGCCGTTGATTTTACCCTCCGTCCGGCGCGGCTCCCGGATGGGTACCCGGAACTGGTACCACGTCACCTGGTCGCCGTTCACGGTGTTGGTAATCTTGTCCGTGATGTACTGCTGGCCGACCTGGAGCTGGCCCGGCCGCAGCTCAATCGGGTACTCGTAGTACGCTTCCGTGTTCTGCACCACGTTGTCGCGGTTCAGGTCTTCTTTGTCGGGAAAAGCCGTCGAGCTGAGCTGCGAGTTTTCCGGCGAGTTGCCCTCGTAGCTGTCGTAGTCCTTGTAGCGGGCCAGCAGCTGGGCGCTGTTCTGGTCGTAGCTCGGGTCGAGGTGATGGCGAAAGTCGTCGGCCGATGGGTCGGCCAATGTTCCATAGCCCGGAATAGTCGGCCCGAAAAACGCCTGCTCGTCGCCGTCGTTCAGCCCGTCGAGGCCCACGTCCTGGCTGGCCCGCGCGCCAGGGGTGGCGTTGAAAGCGTCGGTCAGAAACTGCTGCCGCGTCACGCGCCCGAAGGCCGTGGGCGCGGTCAACCCGGTCGGGTCCTGGCCGGGCACGGGCAGGCCGTTCTCGAACTCGTGCTGGCTCTGGTCGCGCAGCACGTCCTCGCTCACGTTGCCCAGGTTGATAATGAGCCGTCCGCCGCGCGTGTCGTCCTGCACCTGCCGGGGCTGGGTCGGGTCGGCGTTGAGGGCGGCGCTCAGGCCATTTTTGCCCGTGATGAACGGGTCCATCAGCCAGAACTCCAGGTACTCGACGTTGGAGTTGTCGAAGTCCGTGTCGAAGGTGATGGCCCGCGAGATGCCCCCGAACTTATTCGTGTTCTGGGCCGTGTTGCCGCTGATATTGAAAAACCGTCCGTCGGGCGTGATGCCCGGCGTGTAGTTGTACGGCCCGCGCTCCTCGGGGTAGTACGCCATGTCGAAGGTGTACTCGTAGCCGTTGCCGGTCGCGCCCAGGTCCTTGTTCGGGAAAATCTCGTTCCGCGGAATGCCCCGCGTGTAGTGGTTGTTGAGCGTGGCTGCGCTGATGGTCGTCGGCACGCTCGGCCCGTTGTTGTAGTAGCTCTGGTCGATGGTGTACCAGGCCAGCTTGGCCCGCCGGTAGCCATTGACGAGGCCCTCCGTGGCGCTGCCCGGAAACGGGGCGGGCGTGGCCGCCAGCCGCCAAGCCGGAATCGCGGCCAGCCCGCCGAGCGTGTACGGCGTGCGCGCGTTCTCAAAGTCATCCAAATAGCTCACCCCGTTCTCGCCCCGCCCCAGCTGCGAGCGCCCCGCGATGAGCCGCGCCACCTCGCCCGAAAAAGCCACCGTCGAAACCTCCTTGGTCGCCAGAAACGGCAGCCGGTCCACGAGCTTGGTCAGCACCCGGCTTTCCTTGCGCAAGCTCAAATCGGCGCCCAGAATGGTGTTGTTGGCCGGCTCGTCGCCCACGTTCACCCGGTTGATGCCGGGGGCCTGGTTCTCCAGCATCCGCAGCGCCGTGCCGCCCAGGCTCACGTCCCGGCTCAGGGCGTAATCGAAGCGCGCGCCAATCAGCCGCCGGGGCTGCACCTGCACCAACGCGTTCTTTTCGAAGCTCACCCGCAGCTCGTTAGCCGAATTCAGGTAGGCCGGGTTGAGAATCTTGACTTTCGACTGGTCGTAGAACACCTGGTAGTCGGTGCCCTCATTCAGCAGCGTCGAGCCGGCGTAGACCCGCACCGACCCCTGCGCGATGCCGATGCCCGGCAGGTTGATTTCGTCGGTCCGAATGCCCTGAAACCGCCCCCGCAGTACGAACTTGTCCTTCACCTGCACCTGCTGCGCGTCGCTTTGGGTCTGGTCGTAGATGGCCTGGTAGCTGTAGAAGCGTGCCAACGTCCGCTCGCGCGCCGCGATGGTCGGGTCCGTGTTCGTCGTGTCGAACTGCGCCCGCAGGTTCTCGCCAAACGGCTGCACGGTGGGGAAGAACACCTTGCCCAAATCGGGGTCGATGGTGATGCCCGGGAAGTAGTCGAAGTTGCCATCCGGGTTGCGGTCGTTGTTGGCGTTCACCCGGTCCAGGCCCAGCACCTGAATCAGCGGCACGTTCTGCACCCGTTGGCCTTCTTTCAGGGAAATCAGGTCCACGCCCGTGTTGTCGTCTTTGTAGATGACTTGCAGCTGAAAATTGTCGCGCTGCAATTGGGAAGCCCCGAGCGCGTACACGTTTTTCATCATCAGGTCCCAGGTCGGCGTGTTGCGCCGGGGCTTGTAGAGCGCGTTCACGGTCGGGTCGCCCTGGTCCACGACGCCCACGCCGGGGTTGGTGGCCTTGAGCAGCTTCAGGAAAATAACCTGGTCCTGGCCCACGTTGCCGTACTCGGTCTGCGTCTCGCCCACCGTGTACGACTTGCCATTATACAGCAATTCATAGCTCACGGCCAGCACCTGGTCGGGCAACAAGCTGGTGTTCAAGCTCACGTACCCCAGCTGGGCGTTGAATTTATACTCGGCCGGCGTGAGCTTGCGGGCGCGGATGCGCTCGTAGTCGGTGTTTTTGAGCAGCGGCACCCGCGTAGCCCCCGGCGAAGGCAGATTAGCCAGAAACGACTCGACCTGCAAGTTGTCGCGGGCCGCCGGGCCGCCGCTGGCCAGGGTCGGGTAGAGGTAGTTGGCCCCGTTCTGGGGCGGGGTGCGCGGGCCGGCGTTGCGGTTCGGGTTGAAGAGGCCGGTGCGAAAAATGCGCTCCTGGCGCGCCTCGCCCAGGTCTTGCAGGGCCACCACGTTGCGCAGGTTGTCGGTCGTGCGGTTGTCGTTGGTCACCCACACTTCCAGCCGCCGAATCTCGAAGCCGCTCTGCACCGTGGGCAGCCCGCGCAGGGCCTCGTCGTAGCGGTCGCGAAAAAACTGGCTCAGAAAGTAGTGCCGGTCACGCTCGTACTGACTCGCTTTCAGCTCGAACACCCGCCCCTGCGCCCCGTTCTGCACCCGCACCTCGTCCTGCGAGCCGCGCAGCGTGGCCGCCACCGCCGTGATGCCCAGCCGCCCGAACTGCAATTGGGTCTTGATGCCGAACAAGTTCGAGCCGCCCGTGACGAGCGAGTTGTTGAGCGGCATGCTCACGTTGCCCAAATCGAGCTTGCGGATGATGTCGGTGGGCTGCCCCACGTAGTCGAACCGCATCTGATTGTCGAAGTCGAACGCCGCCTTCGTGTCGTAGTTAAACGTGAGTTTGAGCTTAGTGCCGACCTGCCCGCTGAGGCTCAGGTTCATGTTCTGCTCGAACAAAAAGTCGCCCACGCTCTGCTGACGCAGGGTCAGGGCCGGGTTGCGGTTCTCGTTGAAGCGCGCCCCGAACTTGAGCGACACCGCCCCGGCGGGCCGGATGTCAATGTACGAGCCGCCAAAAATGCGGTCGGCCACCGGCCCCAGGTAGATTTTCGGAATCAGCCGCTGGGCCTGGGCGCTGCCCGGCTTGACGGCCGCGCCCGCCACCCCGCCCAGCGCCTTCTGCCGGTAGTAGTCGTTGATGGCCTGCCGCTCCTGAAACCGCAGCAGCTCGGTCCGCGAGATGCTGGTCGGGTCCCGAAAGTCGATGCCGCCCACGCCGCCCGCGCTACCGGCCCCCCCCACCGTTTCGCGCACCCGGTAGTTTTTGAGGCTGTCGTCGGTGGGCATCACCTGGAGCTGCACGCTTTTGGGCAGGGGCAGAATGAGCGGCGAGCGCCGCGTGCGGGGCGAAAACCGCGACCCCGCCCGGTCGCGCACCCG
>Ga0209511_1000497_pt1 | contig 40305 bp, 37 predicted proteins | sample SSSSmetaG_FD_184141 | JGI IMG/M metagenome (GOLD analysis project Ga0209511, IMG submission 184141) | Glacier valley bacterial and archeal communities from Borup Fiord, Nunavut, Canada, to study Microbial Dark Matter (Phase II) - ​SSSS... | ecosystem: Environmental > Aquatic > Freshwater > Ice >... | reverse complement strand
ACCCGCCGGGCCGGGCCGAGGCACGAGCACCACTTCGCCAATGCCCAGCCCGGCAGTTATTTGCGGGTTGGCGGCCGTAATCTGGGCCACCGACACGTGGTAGCGCCGGGCCAGGGCCGAGAGCGTTTCGCGCGGCTCGACGCGGTGGCGCACCAGCCGTTGCCCGCCGCGCGTGACCTGGCCAATGGAATCGGTCGGGGCCGACGTGGCGCGCGGCGCGGGCGCGGCGTGCAGGGCGTTGAGCAGCAGCAAAGAAGCGAGCAGAGTCATCAGCGGTAGAAAGGGCAAAAACACGCCGGGAATACGCCGACGCGGCAAGGCGCGGCGGAATCGGCGGGGGCAAAGTAACTACCTGTGCGTCGGCCAACGCTAGTTTTGAGCTTTCTCGTGCGCCGGGGGTACGATTTGCGGGCTGCGCGGGAGAACGGATGTCTTTTACCGCAGACGGCGCAGAGGGTACGCAGAAGCTTAAACCCAGCTTAACTCTTAACTCCTAACTCTTAACTCTTCACTCTTCACATGGTCCTCGGCATTATTCCCGCCCGCTACGCCTCGACCCGCTTGCCGGGCAAGCCCCTCGTGGACCTGGGCGGGCAGACCATGATTGAGCGGGTCGTACGCCAGGCGCAACGGGCGAAGCTGACGCGCGTGGTCGTCGCCACCGACGACGCGCGCATCCTCGACCACGTGCGCGGCTTCGGCGGCGAGGCCGTGCTCACCCGCCCCGACCACCCCAGCGGCACCGACCGCGCGTGGGAGGCGTTCGACTTGCTCGGCCGACCCGGCGATTGTCAGTGCATCGTCAATGTTCAAGGGGATGAGCCGTTTATTCAGCCCGCTCAGATAAACGCGCTGGTCGATTTATTTGCCCAGCAGCCCACCCCCGCCATCGCTACGCTCATCAAACCCGTGCTCACGGAAGAGGAGCTATTCAGCCCCCACCTGCCCAAAGTAGTCATCGACCAGTTCGGCCGGGCGCTCTATTTCAGTCGCCACCCGCTGCCCTACCAGCGCCAGCACCCGCCTGAGCAGTGGCTGGCCCACCACCGCTACTACCGCCACCTGGGCTTGTACGCTTACGCCCCGGAGGTACTCGGGCAGCTGACGCTGTTGCCACCTTCGCCCCTGGAGCTGGCCGAAAGCCTGGAACAATTGCGCTGGCTAGAGGCCGAATTTCCCATCCAGACGGTCATTACGGAGCTAGACGCGTTCGGCATCGACACGCCCGAGGACGTAGCGCGAGCCAGAGAACGGCTGCGGCTGAGCTAGGTAACGGGGCCGTCGCTGCCGCGCGGCGCGGCCTGGGCTTCGGCCTGACTCTGGGCGCGCTCTTCCTGCATTTCTCTGGACAAGAAGTAGTTGAGTGCCGTACGAATGATGGCGATGGCCCCGAGGTTGCGAATCTGGTCCCAGCTCGGGGCGATGGCCGTGGACAGGATGTCGGCCCCCAGTTGAAATTCCAGGGCCAGGGCCAGGTAGCGGGCCAGCGTGAGGCGAATGCTGGTGAAATCGGTGGCGTGGCCCCGCCACAGCGCCCGCAGCAATTGCCCCGCCACGGCCAGGATGCCCAGCGCGATGATGGCCGCGCCCAGCACCTCAATGCCCAGCTTGAGCCACTGCACGATGGCCACCACGCCGTGCTCGGTTTGCCCAAAGGCCGTTACTGCTGGCAGGGTTTCCTGCATAAGCCCCTAAAACGAGCTTCCCGGCTAATCGGATGAGTGAATGAGTGAAGTAAGCAGCGACACTCGTTTACCCACTCACAGCACCGCCAGACCCAGCGCCGCGCCCTTCGCCAGCAGAAACGCGTACGCCGGCTCCCATTCGTTCAGGATTTCGCCTTCGAGAATGGCCTCCAGCAGCAGCTCTTTCAGCTCGCCGACCTGGCGCGAGGGCTTCAGGCCGAAGGTTTCCATGATGACTTCGCCCGTGATGACGGGCTTGAAGTTGCGCAGGTGGTCTTTAGCCTCGATTTCGCGCAGCTTTTCGTCCACCACGTCGAAGTTGCGCAGGTAGCGGGCCTTGCGCTGGTGGTCCTTGCTGGTGATGTCGGCCCGGCAGAGCACCATGAGGCGCTCCACGTCGTCGCCGGCCTCGAAAAGCAGCCGCCGCACGGCCGAGTCGGTCACGATTTCCTTGCTCAGCGCGATGGGCCGCAGGTGCAGCCGCACGAGCTTCTGCACTTGGCGCATCTCTTCGCCGAGCGGCAATTTCAGGTCGGTGAAAATGCCCGGCACCCAGCGCGCGCCCTTGTCCTCGTGGCCGTGAAAGGTCCAGCCCACGCGCTTGTCGTAGCGCTTGGTGGCGGGCTTGGCGATGTCGTGCAGAATAGCCGCCCAGCGCAGCCACAGGTCGCCGCCGGCCGCCGCCACGTTGTCGAGCACTTGCAGGGTGTGAAAAAAATTGTCCTTGTGGGCGTGCTGGCCCACTTTTTCCACCCCGTGCAGCTCGGCCATCTTCGGAAAGATGAGCGCCAGCAGCCCCGTCTGAAACAGCAGCTTGAAGCCGTAGCTCGGCAGCCGGGCCGCGATAATCTTGTTCAGCTCGGTCGTAACGCGCTCCTGCGACACGATTTTGATGCGCTCCTTATTGCGCCCGATGGCCTCGTACGTATCCGGCTCGATGTCGAAGCCCAGCTGGGTGGCGAAACGCACGGCCCGCAGCATCCGCAGCGGGTCGTCGGAGAAGGTAACGTCCGGCCCGAGCGGGGTGCGGATGGTTTTGGCGGCCAAATCGCGCAGGCCGCCGTGCTGGTCCACGAGCGCGCCGAAATCGTCCGCGTTCAAGCTCAAGCCCAGCGCGTTGATGGTGAAGTCGCGCCGCGCCAGGTCGTCTTCGAGCGTGCCGGCTTCCACTTCGGGCTTGCGGCTTTCGGCGCGGTAGCTCTCGCGGCGCGCGCCCACGAACTCGATTTCGCCGGCTTCTTCGGTGGGCAGCATCGCGGTGCCGAAATTCTTAAACACCGACACCCGGCCCCGGCCCGGCAGCCGCCGCCCCACGGCCTGGGCCAGGGCAATGCCGTCGCCGACCGTCACCACGTCAATGTCTTTGCTGGCGCGCCGCAGGGCCAGGTCGCGCACGTAGCCGCCCACCACGTAAGCCGGCTGCCCCAGCTCCTGGGCCGCCTCGGCAATGGTGCGGAAAATGGGCAGGTCGGGTAGCGCGGGTGTGGTCATGGGGGTTTTTATGTTTCTTGTTTCTTGTTTTGGCTGTGGTTTGTTTGAGGATGACAGGCGCATCTTTCAGGCAAGGTATTCTCCCGGTATTTCCGCGCCAAACGTGGCAGCGACCAAATTCGGCGTAAGGGCCACAGCCAGGGCCATGCCCGCTACCAGCGCGATGCCTGTTGCTACCAAGCGCGCTTCGTGCCGGCTGCCGTGGCGCGAGCCGTGCGCTACGAGCAGGCCGATAACCTGCTGGTCGAGCGCACCTCGCAACGCGGCATTAGCCGCGTAACGGGCCTGGCGCGTGTCATAGTCGCTCGGCGCGTTAAAAAAGCCCCGATGCTGAGTCCACCGTTGCCGCGGCCGCGGCCGAAAAAAGCGCGGGTGAAAAGCTGGCAAGCGCTGGAACCGGACGAGATGTGGACCTTTGTGGGGCATAAAGCGCGCAAGGTCTGGCTCTGGCTCTGGCTTTGGCTCGTGGTCGGACGCGCCAGCCGCCGCCTCGTGGCCTGGCGCTTGGGCTGTCGGGGGGAGGCCACGTTGCGCCGGCTGTGGCGGGGCTTGCCGGCGCGTTACCGCCGCCACTGCCGGTATTTTACCGACGAGTGGAAGGCGTACCCGAACGGGTTGCCTCGCGGGCCGCACCGCCCTTGCCCCGAGGGTGAAGGCCAGACCAGCATCGCCGAAGCCCTGAGCTGCTCCTTGCGCCAGCGCTGTGGCGTGTTGGTGCGCGCGAGCGGTTCGTTCAGCCAAGACCTGGCCATGCATACGGCCCGAATTAAACTCGTTGTGGATAAGCATAACCAACAAATCATTCTTATGGACTACCGCCGAAACAAGAAACTAAAGAATGTTCACCTCCGGCCGCAATTCCACCCCGAACCGCTCGCCCACGACCCGGATAATTTCTTCGGCTAACGCCCATAATTCCGCGCCGGTGGCCCCGCCGTGGTTCACCAGCACGAGCGCCTGCCGCGCGTGGATGCCGTGGGTGCCCGCGCCCGCGCCGCGCCGCTGGCCCTTGAAGCCGGCCTGCTCGATGAGCCAGCCGGCGGGCACTTTCACCCGGCCGGCCGGGGCGGGGTAGCCGGGCAGGTCGGGGAAGCGGGCTTTCAGCTCTTCAAATTGAGCGACGGGGATTTCCGGGTTTTTGAAGAACGAGCCGGCGTTGCCGATGTCGGCCGGGTCGGGCAGCTTCGAGCGGCGCACCCGCACGACGGCCTCGCTCACCTGGCGCGGGGTAGGCGCGTCGGGCGAGTAACCTAGCTCGGCGAGCGTGTCGCGCAAGGCCCCGTAGCCCACGTTGGCCGGCCGGCCGGCGCTGACCCGGTGCAGGTCGAACTCGACGGCCGTCACCACGAACTGATTTCTTAGCGGCCCCTTGAACACGCTTTCGCGGTAGCCGAAGCCGCAAGCTTCCCGGTCGAACTCGCGCAGCGCGCCGCTGCTGATTTCCACGGCTTCGAGCCGGGCGAAGGTGTCGCGCAGCTCGGCCCCGTAGGCCCCGATGTTCTGGAGCGGGGCCGCGCCCACCGTGCCGGGAATGAGTGAGAGGTTTTCCAGCCCGCTCAGCTCCTGGCTCAGGGCGAACTCCACCAGCCCGTGCCAACTCTCGCCGGCCCCGGCTCGCAGCCGGGCGGTGTGAGCGGCGGGATTTTCCGCGCTGATGGTCAGCTCCTTGATTTCGTTCTTCAACACCACGCCGTCGAAGTCGCGCGTGAGCAGCAGGTTCGAGCCGCCGCCCAGAATCAGGCGCGGGCCGGCCTGAGTTTCGGGCCGGGCCAGCAGCTCGCGCAGCTCGTCCACCGACGTGAAGCGGGCGAAGTACCTGGCCCGCACGTCGAGGCCAAAGGTGTTGTAGGGGCGCAGCGAAACGTGTTCTTCCCAAATTGGCATGGGCGCAAAGGTCGGGCAGTAGCGCGGACTCTGCGAGTCCGCGCGTGCTATCGTTGTTTAGCCCCACTCCCGCGCGGACTCGCAGAGTCCGCGCTACGGCTTCAATTACTGGCCGACACGTTGTAGCGGGCCTCGGCGCGGAGCGTGGTTTGCTGCAACACGGCCTGCGACAGCTCGGCGGTGGCGAAGAGCGTGTAGGAGCCGTTTTGCAGGTAAACGTCGAGCTTGGTGTTGGCGGCCGGCGTGAGGCTGATGGTGGTTTGGCCGGCCGGAATGTTGCGCAACGAGGCCAGCGGGACGCGGTTGCTGCCGTTGGCATCGGTGGCGATGTCGATGCTGATGTTCTTGAGCGCGTTGAAGTTCTGGCCGGGCGGGTCGATGATGGTCAGCTTCAGCTCGTCGAGCGTCACGTCCTGCACCCGGCTGGCCTGCGTGTTGTTGGCCTGGTACGTATTGACCGAAGTCGAGGTAACCGGCACGCCCGGCAGCGGCAGCTGAGTGCCGGTGATGCCCACGGCCGGGATGGTGAACGTGCTCGAATCATTGACCTGAAAGCGCACCAGGCTCAGGACTTTTTTGCAGGAGCCGCCGGCTAGCAGCAGCAGGAGCAATAGGGGCAGCAGCAGGCGCGGGGCGCGGGTGGGTTTCATGGGTATGGAAATCAATGGAGGAGAAAAAGCCAGGCGAACGGCTTTGGCTGACTAAACTTACGACCAGTTGCCCGGCCGAAGCCCGGCAGCCAACGGGTTTTCGCCCAACCTGGTTTTGGGCGGGCTGAACGGGCAGCCCGCCCGCATGGCTCGTGCGCGCGCCCGCTACCGCACCCGGTAGCCGCTCAGGGCGTAGTAGAGCAAATACGCGTAGCAGAGCATGGGCAGGACAAAAGCCGCGCGCAGCCCGCCGCCGTGGGTGGCGAGCAGGCCCATGAGCGGGGGCACGAGCGCGCCGCCCACGATGGCCATTATCAGGTACGACGAGCCTTGCTTGGTGAACGGCCCCAGGCCCTTGATGGCCAGCGGAAAAATGACGGGCCACATAATGGAGTTGCACAAGCCGCAGAGCACCACGGGCCAGAGCGCGGCCTCGCCCCGGCTCAACACCGAGGCCAGTACCAGGGCCAGCGCCGCCCCGCACACCCCCACCAGCAGCGCCCGCGCCGGCAGCCGCCGCAGCAGCCCGATGCCGGCAATGCGCCCCAGCATCAGCCCGAACCAGTACGAGGCCACCAGCACCGCCCCCACGGCCTTGGTGAAGCCCCCCGACACGTCGAGCGGCGCGGGCACGGCCCCGAACAAGTAGTAGGCGAAGTTAGTGGCCACGTTCAGCCCCCGAATCACGCTCTGCGTGAAGCCCGACAAGTGCGCGATGCCCTGGCTCTCGCCGTAGCGAATCAGGAACGACCCCAGCCCGACTTCGGCCCCGACATAGACGAAAATCGCCCCGATGCCCAGCACCAGGTGGCGGTAGTCGAGCGCCGAGCGGCGGGGAGTCAGGCCGGCGGCGCTATCCGCCTCGTCGTCCGCGTCGTCGGCGGGCAGCGCGTCGAGGGCGGGCAGGCGCACCACGAAAAACAAGCCCGCCAGGCCCAGCAGCACCGCCGCCAGGGCCAGGTAGGGGATTTTGACGAGGGCCGCTTTCTGGGTGAGCTGCTCGGCCAGGGGCAGGGCCGCCAGCCGTTTGGCCGCCGCGCTGCCCGCCACCACCGCGCTGCCAAACAGCAGCAGCCCGCCCAGCAGGGGCGAGAGCGAGCCGCCCAGCCCGAACGCCACGCCCACCGTGCTCACCCGCGCTGCCGCCGTGCGGGCCGGGCCGAGCGCGCTCACGTAGGGGTTGGCCGCCACTTGCAGGAGCGTGATGCCCGCCCCGAGCACCGCCAGCGCCGCCAGAAACAGCGGAAACGAGCGCGCGTTGGCCGCCGGCACGAACAGCAGCGCCCCGGCCGCCATCACGAGCAGGCCCAGCACCAGCCCCCGCTGGTAGGTGAGCCGCCGCAGCACCACCCCGGCGGGCAAGGACATCAGAAAATAGGCCATGAAAAAGGCGAACGGCACCGCCGAAGACTCAAAATCGGTGAGCTGGCACACGTCCTTGAGGTAGGGCATGAGCACGTCGTTGAAATTGGTGACGGCCCCAAACAGCAGCCAGAGCAGCGTCATCAGGGCCATCGGCCCGGCGTAGGAGCGGGTGGGAGCGGGCGCGGTCGAAATAACCGGGGCGGGAGCGGAAGTAGCCATGCGGCGAAGGTAATTCGCCCGACCTTTGCCCCCCATCCCCGCCTCTATGTTTTTTACCGCCACCACCCAGTTCGGCCTCGAAGAAGTTCTCGCCGCCGAGCTGCGCCAGCTTGGGGCTACCATCGAGCACCTCGGCTCGCGCGCCGTCGAGTTCAGCGGCGACAAGCGGCTGCTCTACCAAACCATCCTCTGGAGCCGCACCGCCATGCGCCTGCTGCGGCCCTTCGCCGATTTCGACGCGCCCCATGAGCAGGCGCTCTACGACGCGGTGAGCGCCCTGGACTGGCGCAAGTATATCGGCCCCGGCCAGACGTTTGCCATCACGGCCGTCGTGAGCCGGTCCTGGTCCGAGCACTCGCTCTACCTGGCCCAGCTCACGAAGGATGCCATCGTGGACCAGTTTCGCGCCCGCACCGGCGAGCGGCCCAGCATCGACACCCGCAATCCCGACATCCGCATCCACCTGCGGATGCTCGAAAACGAGGTCATCCTCAGCCTCGACGCGGCCGGCGACTCGCTGCACCGCCGCGGCTACCGGCAGGCCACCAACGAGGCCCCACTCAACGAGGTGCTCGCCGCCGGCCTGGTTTTGCTCAGCGACTGGGACCAAAAAAGTCCGCTACTCGACCCGATGTGCGGCTCGGCCACGCTTCTCACCGAGGCCGGGTTGCTGGCCCAGCGCATCGCTCCCGGCCTGCTGCACCAGGGCCGCTTCGGCTTCGAGAGCTGGGCTGATTTCGATGCCGACCTCTGGCAGCAGGTCCGCGCCGAAGCCCAGGCCCAGCGCCTGAGCGAACCCCAGGCGCAGCTGGCCGGCTCCGATATTGACCCGCGCGTCATCGAGCAAGCCCGACTCAACGTATCCGCCGCCGGCCTCACGGACTGCATCAGCCTGACCGTGGCTGACGTGCGCGACGCGCGTCCGCCGGAGGGAATCGCTGCTGGCATAGTGCTCACGAACCCGCCTTACGGCGAGCGCCTGGGCGACGAGGCCGAGATGGACGCGCTCTACAAGACCATCGGCGACGCGCTCAAGACCAATTTTCAGGGCTACGAGGCGTTTATTTTTACCGGGAACCTGGCGGCGGCCAAGCGCATCGGGTTGAAGGCGACGCGGCGGGTGCCGCTGTTTAATGGGGCGATTGACTGTCGGTTGCTGCGGTTTGAATTGTATGGAGGGTCGCGGCGGGTTGGCTCGCCGCCCGCTGACCTCACCCCCCTAACCCCCCTCTCCCGTGGAGAGGGGGGAACTAGCTCTAGTTCTAGTTCTAAATCAGACGTATAGCTAAAGACTAGAACTAAGGCTAGTTCCCCCCTCTCCACGGGAGAGGGGGGCTAGGGGGGTGAGGTGAACGCCCGGCGAGCCGGACGCGCCGCGTATCTTGTACCCGCCATGCCGCAACCCCCGCCCCCGAACGACTCCGGCGAAGTAGTCACCCACGTCTTCACCACGGAGGCGCGGCCCTGGCGCAAAAATCTCAAGGACTACGCCCGCCAAAATCGTCGCCAGGCTACGGAAGCCGAAAACACACTTTGGCAAGCCTTACGCGGCTCTCAGCTAGGAGTCCGGTTCCGCCGCCAACACGCTATCGGACTGTACATTGTTGATTTTGTTTGCATCAAATCCGGCCTGACCGTTGAAGTGGACGGCGACGTTCACCTCACCCCAGAGCAAGCCGAATATGACTGCGGCCGCACCTACACCCTAACGGAAGCCGGCTACCGCGAGCTGCGTTTCAGCAACCACCAAGTCCTGCACCACCTGCCCGACGTTCTGCTCGCCATCTCCCAAGCTCTGCAAGAAATACCCAATCAAACAGCGGACACTCCACTGTCGTCAGGCTCCCCCTCTCCACGGGAGAGGGGGCCGGGGGGTGAGGTGAGCCGCCCGAACATCCCGCCCCCCATGCCTGACCTCGCCACGCTCGCCCCCGACCTCACCCCCGCCCGCGCTGCGCTCAAACGCTACTACGGCTACGACCACTTCCGCCCTATGCAGGGCGACATCATTCAGAGCGTGCTCGCCGGCCACGACACCGTCGTACTCATGCCCACGGGCGGGGGTAAAAGCGTGTGCTTTCAGATTCCGGCCGTCGTCAGCGAGGGCACGTGCGTGGTCGTCTCGCCGCTCATCGCCCTCATGCGCGACCAGGTGGAGGCGCTCAAGGCCAACGGCATCGTGGCGGGCTACATCAATTCCAGCGTCGGCCAGGGCGAGGCCGACAGCATCGCGCGCGCCGCGCTCAGCGGACACCTGAAGCTGCTGTACGTGTCGCCGGAAAAGCTGCTGTCCGACGGGTTCTTGCAGTTTCTCAAGCGGCTCACGATAAGCTTGTTTGCCATCGACGAGGCGCACTGCATTTCGAGTTGGGGGCACGATTTCCGGCCCGAATACACCCAGCTCGGCCAGCTGCGGACCCAGTTTCCGACGACCCCCATCGTGGCCCTGACCGCGACGGCCGACCGGCTCACCCAGCGCGACATCCGCACCCAGCTCAATTTGCGCGAGCCGAACGTGTTTCTCTCCAGCTTCGACCGGCCCAACATCAACCTGCTCGTGCGCCCCGGCCAGGACCGCATCGGGCAGGTGCTCGACTTCATCCAGCGCCACCCCAACGAGGCCGGCATCATCTACTGCCTGAGCCGCAAGAGCTGCGAGATGGTGGCTCAGAAGCTCGTGCAGAAGGGTATCAAAGCTGGCTTCTACCACGCCGGCATGGGGCCGGCCCAGCGCAGCAGCGTCCAGGAAAAGTTTTTGCAGGACGACCTGCAGGTCATCGTGGCCACCATCGCCTTCGGCATGGGCATCGACAAGAGCAACGTGCGTTGGGTGATGCACTACAACCTGCCCAAAAACATTGAGGGCTACTACCAGGAAATCGGCCGCGCCGGCCGCGACGGCGCGCCCGCCACGGCCCTGCTGTTTTACTCGTTCGCCGACGTGCTCTCCATGCGCGAGATGATAACCAAGGACGTGCCCATCCGCCAGGCCCAGCTCAACACGGCCAAGCTGGAGCGCATGCAGCAGTTTGCCGAAGCCGCCGCCTGCCGCCGCCGCATCCTGCTGCATTATTTCAGCGAAGACCTGGGCCACGACTGCGGCAACTGCGACATCTGCCGCAACCCGCCCACGACCTTCGACGGCACCCTGCTGGCTCAGAAAGCGCTTTCGGCCAGCACCCGTGCCGGCCAGCGCGTGGCGCTGAATCTGCTCATCGACATCCTGCGCGGCATGCGCAACCAGTCGGTGCTGCAAGGCGGCTACGACCAGCTCAAAACCTACGGCGCGGGGGCCGACCTGCCCTACCTCGACTGGTACAGCTACCTGCACCAGATGCTCAACGACGGCCTGTTCTATATCGCCTATGAGGAAGGCTACGCCCTGAAAATCACCGAGCGCGGCCAGCAGGTGCTGAAAGGCCAACTGTCCGTCTCGCTCAAGAAATTCCAGGTGGCCGAGAAAGCCGAGCGCCCCACCCGCGCCTCCAAAAAAGCCGCCGCCGAAGCCGCCATGGCCGGCGGCGGCACGCCCGAAGCCCGCATGTTCGAGCGCCTGCGCACGTTGCGCAAGCAGATTGCCGACGAAACCGGCGTGCCGCCCTACGTCGTGTTCTCCGACGCGACGCTCCAGGAGATGGCCCAGGAGCAGCCCACCAGCCGGGTGGCCATGCTCAGCATTTCGGGCGTGGGCATGAAGAAATTCGAGACCTACGGCGAGGCGTTCATCAAGCTGATTTTGGAGCACGGCGAAGCCCGCCCGCCCGCCGCCGACGCGCCCAACGTGCCGCCCTTCAACGGGGCGTATTCCGACGATTTCGCGCCCGCGCCCCGCCCCACTGCCCAAAAAGAAGCCGCCCAAAAAGCCGCCGACCGCGACCTCAACGCCCCCGAGCAGCAAAGCCTCGACTTGCACCGCCAGGGCCTCAGCCCCGAGCAAATCGCCGAGCAGCGCGCCCTCTCGCCCAATACCGTGCGCGGCCACCTCGAACGCGCCTACGCCAAAGGCCACGAGCTGCGCCTGCACGAGTTTCTGTCCGACTCGCAGCTCGCCGAAATCGCCACCGCCCGCGCCCAGCTCGGCGGCGAGCCGCTGCTACGCGACTTGTTCGACCACCTGCGCGAGAAATACGACTATTTTCAGCTGCGCCTGGCCGGCATCCAGGCCCAGCGCGGGCGCTAACTTTTTTAAGCTAAGTCCATGCCCACTTATCCCGCCCGCGTCACTGCCAGCCACGAAATCATGCTGGGCAAACCCGTCATTCGCGGCACCCGCCTGACGGTGGAACTGCTGCTGCGCAAAATGTCGGAAGGTGGCTCCGTCGGCGACTTGCTAAGCATGTACCCGCACCTGGAAACGGCTGATGTGGAAGCCGCGCTGGCTTACGCGACGGCAGTCCTGGCCCAGGAGAAAGTCATGGATTTGACGGCGTAAGGAAAATTCAGCTGGTTGGGGGCGCGGTTTCGGCCGGCTCCGCGTCTGCTGCTTCGGCCGAGTGGGTGCTGTTCCACTCGTCGTAATTTTTCTTCAAGCCCCACAACGCGCTCAGCAGCACGACCGATAATATCAACCCCGCCATGTAGCCAAAGCTCATGAAAATGACAAAGGCGACGATGATGGCGTAGATTCGGTAGCCTACCTTCTGATACTCATTCTCATAGAGCTTGTAGGAAGTGAGCTGAAAGCCGATGTAGCTCGCCCACAGCAGCAAGCCCCACGAGATTGCCGCAAACAAAAACATGCCCGACCGGAGTATCGCCACCAGGCTGAGCAGCAGCCCAACGGCAGAAAGAACGAGGGCAATGATGGCGGCAATCCGCAGCGTAGCTGGTTTGAACATAATAACAAAGGAGAAATACCCGTGCAAAGTAGCGCCCCGCGCGGCAATACTTTTGCCGGCTCCCAGGCCGTCCTAAATTCCTTATGCTCCGCCGTCTGCTGCTCGCCCTGGCCGCCTTGCTCGTCGCCGTTTTCGCGGGGCTGATGCTGAGCAAAACCGTGCCCTATTATTCCTTTGAGAAGGGCATCCATTTTCTGACCACGAAGAGCGACGCGACCAATGACAATCGCCTGTTCCGGCTGGGGTTTTACGTGCACATCACGACCGCGCTGCTCGTGCTGGTGCTCGGGCTGCCGCAATGGCTGCCGGTGGTGGCGCGCTGGGGCGGGGCGCGGCTGCACCGCCGGCTGGGGCAGGGCTACGTGCTGGGCATTCTCGCCCTGGCCGCGCCCTCGGGCCTGATTCTGGCGCGCTTCGCCAATGGCGGGCTGGTGGCGCAGGTGGGCTTTTCGCTGCAATGCGTGGTGTGGTGGGCTACGACCTGGCTCGCGTACCGCGCCGCCCGGCAGCGGCAGTGGTCGCGCCACGTCGAGTGGCTCGTGCGCTCCTACGCCGTCACGCTGGCCGCGCTCGCGTTGCGCGGCGAGAGCTACGTCCTGTTCTACGTCTTTCACACCAAGCCCATCGAAACCTACCTCACCGTTACCTGGCTCTCGTGGGTGGGCAACCTGGTGCTGGCCGAGCTGCTGTTGGAGCTGGGGTTGGGGCGGTATTTTTTAGGCGAAATAATTGCTGCATTGTCGCGTAAATTGGCGGCATGAAAAAAGCAATTATGAGTTTGCTGGTCTTGGGATTGGCAGCTTGCCAGTCGCGGCCTGGTCCAACAATTACCGAGCAGTATTCAACTGTGGAAACGCCAAAAACGGCATCCATTACACCGAATGAGTTGCTGGCTGTTTCCGCTTCCTATTTTACTGCCGCCGACACCTTGCCCGCGCAAGCAAAAGCAATGCTCCAACAAATTAATTTGAGTGAGTTATGGCGAAGCTTTAATAACACCGACCCCAAGCCATTAATCTTAGAAGGCTTCTTTGGTCCTGACCATTACCGCTTCGAGGTGGTTTTTACGCAAGTACGTCGCGATAACAAGCAACCGGAAGTTTATCACGTGGAAGGTAAAACGCACTATCGCAAAAATGTCCGGCCATTTTCAGGTACGCTAATCATTCGCCAACTCGCCGATTTGAACGCTTCCTGGGACTACGACGATTTTGTGCCGGCTCAAACGGAATTATTGCCACCCGACACGGTTGAAGCACGCTATGAACGTGCCCGTCAGCAATCGCATCCTTACACTGCTCGCGCCGAGTTGCAGCTGAAAGAAGCGTTGACACCTGATAGCGGCATTTTTATGGGCGAAGCCATTCTGAATTTTTTTGTGACGGATACGCATCGGATTGGCTACGTGGTCGAGCCAGTACTCAATCCCCAACATCCGGCTGGAGGCGCGGCTATACTGTTGCGCGGCTCCCGCCTAAATCAATCTACCCGGCAAATCAAGCAGTTCGTGGTAGCGAGCGACAAATTCGCTGCGGCCCCCGATATTTACCAAGATTTCGGGGTTGGCGAGCGAAGTCATCAGGTCAGCCCTAAATATGCGCACCTGGGTTGGAACGAAGAATGGCAGAACGAAGAGTGGTGGACCGACTCACCTAAAGCTACGTTATAAACTCCTTCCTCATTTTATGAAAAAACTCCTCGCCTTGCTCGCGCTGGCCCTGGCCGGCACCGCCTGCCAGCAGCAAGCCCCCACCACGCAAGCGGCCGCCGCGCCGGAGACGGCCGCGCCCCGACTCGTGCCGGTGGTGAACAAAACCAACCGGCCCGCCCCGGCCGCCGTCAGCCCGCTCTCGGCCACCGCGCGCGAGCTGCTCCGGCGTTACGACTTCTCGCCGCTGCTCGGCATGAGCCAGGGCGAGGGCGACCCGCGGCCCCACCGGCAGGACGGCTTTTTCGGGGCCGCGCACCGCCGCATCGAAGTTGTGTTTACCGACGTGCGGCGCGACGAAAACCAGCCGGACATCTATTATTTGCGGGGTAAAAACCGCTACAAAGGCACCATCACGCCCTTCGCGGGGACACTGACGATTGTCAAAGTAGTCGAGCAGCCTAAACTCACGCGCACGGACATGGCCGGCGCCGAGGACGACCCGCAGAACGAACCATACGCCTATACCGCCGTGGGTCGGTTCGTGCTGCGCGAAGATTCATCACGCCAGCAGTCGGGCGTATTTCGCGGCGAGGCGGCTCTCGATTGGGCCGTCATCGCGGGCAAGCTCCAGCAGTACACGCAAACTTCGCGCACGCTCACCCAGGGCGGCAATTTTAAGTTTGAGGGCACTTGGACTCAGTACGGCGCGACTGAGGCCAAACCCGTGGTGTGGGTGGAGAATATTTTCGGCTTCGACCAAAGCCGACACATTCTCAAGGACTTCGTGTTCGGCGAGCGCGACCCGGAATTCAATCCCAAATACGCCAAGCTGGGCTGGAACGAGTACTGGACCAACGACGAATGGTGGGCCGACGCGCCCAAACCCACGGCCAGCTTGTAAAGCTTATTTCACCCTAATGTCCGCGCAGCCGCCCCCCACCGGGGCGGCTGTTTACGTGTCTGGCCCCGGCGAAATCCGGGGTTTCGGCCGCGCGCCCACCGGCTTAGCGCGGAAATGTCTAATGGAATTAGTATCTTGCCGGCCTTGTTGCCGGTTTCGCGCGTGGCGACCGGGCTGGGGCCAGGTCGGGGCCGGGTCGGGCCGCGCTTTTTGTCTTCGTCATTCCTTGTTTTATGATTAATACCAACCTCAAATTCTGGCGGCGTGAGCTGAGCATCACGCAGGCCCAACTAGCCGATAAGCTGGGCATCAAGCGCTCACTGGTCGGTGCCTACGAGGAAGGCCGCGCCGAGCCGCGCCTGGCCACGCTCGTTAATATGGCGCGCCTGTTCAACATCCCGCTCGACTCGCTGGCCACTACCGACTTCACCAAGCGCAAGAACGCGCGCACCGCCGCCGCCCTGCGCGAGGCCGGCCCGCTGCCCGACCCCACCGCCGACGAGCAGCGCCCGATGCGGGTGCTGGCCTTCACGGTGGGGGCCGACGGCGAAGAAAACATCGAGCTGGTGCCGCTCAAAGCCGCCGCCGGCTACCTGAACGGCTACGCTGACCGCGAATTCATCGAGGAGCTGCCGCGCTTCCGCCTGCCCATGCTGGCGAGCACCGGCACCTACCGGGCCTTCGAAATTGCCGGCGACTCGATGCTGCCCCTCGTCAGCGGCACCACCGTGGTGGGCCGCTACGTGGACGACTGGAGCTACCTCAAGGACGGCACGCCCTGCATCGTGGTCAGCTCCAAAGACGGTATCGTCTTCAAGCGCGTCTTCAACAAGCTCAAGCAGAGCGAGTCGCTGAGCCTGCACTCCGATAACCCCGCCTACAAGCCCTTCGAGGTGCGCGCCGACGACGTGCTCGAAATCTGGGAAGCCAAGAGCTACATCAGCAGCACCTTCCCCATCGGCGGCGTGACGCTCGACCACCTGGCCAGCATGGTGCTCGACCTGTCGCAGCAAGTCAAGCAAATGCAGATGAAGCGAGCGTAATTGAGAATTAAGAATTAAGAATTAAAAAAATTAAGAATTGACTCGTCAGAAGCGGCAGAGTCAATTCTTAATTTTTTAATTCTTAATTCAACTGCATCTCCTCGATGATGCGCTGAATTTTGGCCTCCGCCCGCTGGTGCGTCGTTTCGTAGTCAGCCACCGAGGCCAGCGGCTCTTTCACGCTGAAATAGAATTTGATTTTCGGCTCGGTCCCGCTGGGTCGGGCCGAAATTTTGTCGCCCGCTTCGGTCAGAAATTGCAGCACGTTGCTGGCTTCGGTGCCGGTTTCGGTTACCGCCCCGGTGCGCGCGTCGCGCACTTTGCCGGTTTGATAATCCCGGATTTCGACCACCGGCGAGCCGCCGATGGACGCGGGCGGGTTGGTGCGCAGCGCGGCCATCATTTCCTGAATTTCTTCGGCGCCGCGCTGGCCTTTTTTGGTCAGCGAAATCAGGTCCTCCACGTAAAGGCCGTACTCGGCGTACATGCGCTGCATTTCCTCATACAGCGTGCGGCCCTGCTCTTTGGCCACGGCGGCCATCTCGGCCACGAGCGCGCAGGCCGACACGGCATCTTTGTCGCGCACGAAGTCGCCGATGAGGAAGCCGTAGCTTTCCTCACCCCCGCAGATGTAGTGCTCGCGGCCCGCCAAATCGCGGATAAGGTTGGCGATGTACTTGAAGCCGGTCAGCGTCCGGTACGATTTCACGCCGTAGTGCCGGGCCACGTCGCCGAGCAGCTCGCTCGTCACTATCGTATAGACGATGAAGTCGTTAGGTCGGGCCAGGCCGGCCGCTTTCCGGCTTGCCAGCAGGTAGCGCGTGAGCAGGGCAGCCGTCTGATTGCCGTTGAGCAGCACCCACTCGCCGCGCGTGTTTTTCACGCCCACGCCCACTCGGTCGGCATCGGGGTCGGTGGCCAGCACGAGGTCCGCATCTTGGGCTTTGGCCAAATCCAGGGCCAGCCGCATGGCCGCTTTTTCTTCCGGGTTGGGCGAGACGACCGTGGGGAAGTCGCCGTCGGGCCGGGCCTGCTCGGGCACGACGTGGACGTTGGTGAAGCCCAGCTCGGCCAGCGCCGTCGGCACGAGCTGGATGCCGGAGCCGTGCAGCGGCGTATAGACGATACCCAGGTTCTGCTGCCGGGCGATGACGGCCGGATTGACGCTCAGCTTCTTCACCTCGGCCAGATACGCCTGGTCGATTTCCGCGCCGATGACGTGAATCCGGCCCGGGTCGGCGGTGAAATTTACCTGGTCGGGGCTGGTAATTTTATTGACTTCAGCGATGATGTTGGCATCGTGGGGCGCGACGACTTGCGAGCCGTCGTCCCAATACACTTTGTAGCCGTTGTATTCCTTCGGGTTGTGCGAAGCCGTGATGACGCAGCCGCTCTGGCAGCCCAGGTACCGGATGGCGAACGATAGTTCCGGGGTCGGGCGCAGGGCATCGAATAAATAAGCGGTGATGCCATTACCCGAAAAAACCCCGGCCACGATGTCCGCAAACAAAGCCGAATTATTACGCGAGTCGTGGGCGATGGCCACCTTAATTTCCTGGTTCGGAAAACTCTGTTTCAAGTAATTACACAGGCCCTGGGTGGCCATGCCGAGCGTGTAGCGGTTCATGCGGTTCGAGCCGGTGCCCATGATGCCACGCAGCCCGCCGGTGCCGAATTCGAGGCTCCGGTAGAAGGCATCGGTGAGCGCCTCGTCGTGGCCGGCGGCCACGAGCTGGCGGATTTCAGCCTGGGTATCGGCATCGTAAGCGGGCGTGAGCCAGGCGTTGAGGCGCTGTTCTACGGCGGGGGCGAGGGACATGAATTAGAAATTAAAGTGGGGCGGAAACGCCGTAAAAATAGGCCGGCTGCCGTCGTTGAGCGCCCAAACTTCCGTCTCTTTATCTTTGAGCAAACTCACTCGCATGGAAACGTCCCAATTCGCCCCTTCCGCCTACGAGCTGGAGCGCGGCAAGTCCGCTCCCAGCTTCGCCACGCCTTTGTGCAGGCGAGCCTGGGGGCGGCGTTAAGCCAGCGACTACGCCGTACGCATCAGGTGGCGGCCAAAATCAATCTGCACCTCAGTACCTGGCGACGAGTGGCCGACATGGCAATTTTCACCGACTTGCGGCCCGACATGCTGCACGATGTGGAATGGGTGACGACGGTGCCGCTGGCCACGGTGGAAATTCTCACGCGCCACCAGTGCCTGGATATGCTGCTGGAAAACAACCGCCTCTACCTAAGCGCGGGCGCTAAGTCCTGCTGGCTCGTGCTGCCGACCCTGAAAACCATCTACGTTTTCACCGGCCCGGCCACCTACCGCGCCTTCGCCAACGAAGGCACCGTGCGCGACGAAGGGCTGGGCGTAAAAATTCCGCTGGTCGATATTTTCAGCTAAGCAGTCTTACTGGTCGGTGCTTCCTCCCGCAATTCCACGGCGTAGCGCTGGGCGAAGCTTTCGAGCTGCCCGCGTAGCAGCGCCCGGCGGCGGGTGCCCTTCACTTCCCGCATGTTGAGCACGTGGATGTTACCGTCGCGCAGGCGCACCCGCAGCTGCCGGGGCAGCAGCTCCAACAAACTCATTTCTTCGGCCGCGAACACCTGCTTGGCCCGAAACAAGCCAGCTTTGTGCACGAGATAGCCGGGCGCGAACTCAAAATAGCTCTGGGTGCCGAATACCGGCGCGTTGTGCACCAGCATAAAGCCCAGGTACGCCGCACAAACCGCCAGAAAAACGTAGTGTAGCCAGCGAAAATCCTGCTCCACGGGTGTATTGCGCAACATCAGCCCGGCGTAGGCGATGGCAAAAAAAATCAGCGATAACTGAACGCCAAACGACAAGCGCGACGAATTAGCGGGGCGCAGACGAATGCGAACGGTACCGGTGGGCATGTTTTAGTGGTGAGTGGTTAGTGGGCAATGGTTAATTTCCGGGTGCCACCAGCCGTAACCTCGTGCAAATTAACTATTAAAAGTCGGGGCTAGCCTCAACAAGCCGCCTAGCCAAATCTCAAGCGGCTTTCATTCACCCGACTGCCCAAAAATTAATCATTGACCACTCACCACTCACCATTAAATTAGCTCAGCTTCGCTTCCAGCGTCATCTCGGCTACGCCGCCCAGCGCTTTCGACACCGGGCAATGGGCTTTGGCGAACTCAGCGTGCTTCTGGAAATCCTCGGGCGTGATGTTGCCGCCCGTGACTTTGCCCTCGGTGCTGACGTGAATTTTGGTGATGACCGGCGGGTTTTGCGTCGGGTCAAGCGTCACGGTCGAGGTCGTGGTGATGGTTTCCACGGTGTGGCCGTGCTGCCCGAGCACGCTCGTCAGAAACATCGAGTAGCAGCCGGCGTGCGCGCCGCCAATCAGCTCCTCGGGGTTGGTGCCCTTTTGTCCCTCGAAGCGGGAGCCTACCGAATACGGGGCTTCGACCACCCCACTCTGGGTTTTGATGGTGCCGTGGCCTTTCATGTCGCCGCTCCAAACGGCCGTTCCGCGCTGATTAATCATGGGATTTGGAAAATAAGGTGTTCGTGTTCGGACTAGCTTCGTTGCCAGCCGCTTGCTACGCCCAACGACGGACCGCGGCTTTTGTTTAAGAAATAAGGGTAATAAGTTGAACAGCTACCGGGCACGGGCGGCGGCTGACTGAGCCAACCGTAGCTGGAAATCGCCCACCACCTTATACTTGCAAACGTTAACCGGCCTGGAGCGTCTGAGCGGCGGCACCGTTAAATTTTTTCCACGCGGCCAGCAACGCGCGCTGTATTTAAGTCAGAACAGCGGTCGCCTGTTGCTAGCCATCAGCTAATCTTCCCTATGGGCCTCAAAGCCGCCCTGAGTCGCCCGCTGGCCGCTTACACGCTGTACCGCTACCGGCAGTGGCAGCGCGACCCGGCCGGCACCCAGCAGCGCTTATTACGGGCGCTCACGGCGGCGGCGGCCGGCACCGCTTTCGGTCGCGCCCACGATTTGGGGGCCGTGCGCGACCCGGCCGGCTTCGCCCATCAGGTGCCTATGCGCGACTACGAGGCCCTGCGGCCATATTTCGACCGCACCAAAGCCGGCGAAGCCGACGTGCTCTGGCCCGGCCGTCCTCTGTACCTGGCCAAAACGTCGGGCACGACGAGCGGGGCCAAATACATTCCGATTACCGGCCAAAGCATCGGTAACCATATTTCCGGGGCCAAAGACGCGCTGCTGCACTACGTGGCCGCTACCGGCCGGGCTGAATTTTTGGACGGCAAGCTGATTTTTCTGTCCGGCTCGCCCGAGCTCGAGCGGGTGGGCGGCATCCCGACCGGGCGGCTCTCGGGCATCGTGCATCACCACGTGCCGGCATATTTGCGCGGCAACCAGCTGCCGAGCTACGCCACCAACTGCCTGGAAGACTGGGAAACCAAGCTCGGGGCCATCGTGGACGAGACGCTGGGCCAGCCGATGAGTTTGATTTCGGGCATTCCGCCCTGGGTGCAGATGTATTTCGACCAGCTCACGGCCCGCGCCGGGCGGCCGGTGGGCGAGTTGTTCCCCGATTTTCAGCTTTTCGTTTCGGGCGGGGTCAGCCTGGAGCCGTACCTCGGCCGCTTGCGCGAAAGCATCGGCCGCGAAGTCGATACGCTGGAGCTGTATCCCGCCTCCGAAGGCTTCCTGGCTTTCCAGGACCAGCCCGGCAACCCCGGCCTGCTCCTGCGCCTCGACAGCGGCATCTACTTCGAGTTCGTGCCGGCCGAGCGCTTTTTCGAGGATAACCCGCCCCGGCTCCCCATCGCCGACGTGGAGCTGGACCGGCAGTACGCCGTGGTGCTGACCTCGAACGCCGGCCTTTGGGCGTATTCGCTCGGCGACACGGTGCGCTTCGTGAGCCTGGCCCCGCACCGGGTCGTGGTTACGGGCCGGGTCAAGCACTTTTTGTCGGCTTTCGGCGAGCACGTCATCGGCGAGGAAGTCGAGGCCGCTTTGCGCGAAGCGTTGCGTCAACACCCCGAAGCCGAAGTCAGCGAGTTTACCGTGGCCCCGCTCGTGAGCGAAGATAAAACCCGGCCTTCGCGCCACGAATGGCTCATCGAATTCGCTCGCCCGCCGCGCGCCGCGCCCACCTTCGCCGCCGCGCTCGACACGACGCTTCGGCAGCTCAATACCTATTACGAGGATTTACGGGGCGGTAATATTCTGGCCGAATTGCAAGTGAGCGCGCTGCCGCCCGGCGCGTTTCAGCGCTACATGAAAAGCGTGGGTAAATTGGGCGGGCAGAATAAGGTGCCGCGCCTGACCAACGACCGGGTGCTGGCGGCGGGGCTGTTGTTGCTGAGAAACGGCTAAATTTGACACCTCGTACCCATCACCGATATTTCCTCGCTCGACCTTAACAACTCATACGCACACGCCGACTAGCTTAACCGGAGCAAAAGCGTGGTGATGTAATTAATCGACCGCGCTATTTTTTGCGGGTAAAATACAGCATGAACTTGCCATTTTCTTTCAAGTGAAAGTAAATGGTTTTCTGGTCGGGCGCGACGGTCGGTCCTTCCGCGAAACCGCTGATGCTGCTGATTTTGCGGGGGCTGCCGAACGCCTCCGTTACGGCGGAGCGGGTGGCGACCAGGATTTCCGGCACCGAACCAGGGCCGAGCGGGGCCGCGACGCGGGTAAAGTAGAGCGTGAGCTGATCGGCCGAAATACCGGCCGCGTATTCGAGGCCATCGGTCGCATTGATATTTTTAAGCAGCGCGTCGCTGTTGGGCAGTCGCTCGAAGCCGGTGGCGGTTCGCTGGGCGACGACCAAATCCGCCGTTTCGGGCGTACCGCCCGGGTTGAATTTAGCATCCACGAAGTACAGCGTTTGCCCGTCGGCGCTCACTTCCACGTCGAAATTCACCCAGCCCGCCTGCTTTTTAGAAATGCCGCTCACGATGCCCACGCCCGAAGCGGTGCCGGCTGAAAAGCGGCTGCCATACACCGTGGCGAGCGTAGCGGCATAGTCGCGGGTCGAGACAAAGTATAAATTCCCCGCCGCGTCGAGCGTCGGCACGCCTTCCAAATCGGGCGTGTTCACCCCGCTGATTTCGCCCTCGTAGCGAAAAGTGGAGTCGTTGATAGTCGTGGCCCAGTGCAGGTTGGTGTTTTCCGGGGCCGCGTTGAGGTTGTTGAACAGCAGCGTCCGCCCGTCGCGGCTAATGAACGGCTCCATCAGGTTGCCGCCGTAGCCGAGCACCCGCACCCGCACGGGCCGACTAAACTCGTCGGCAGTTACGATGGGCGCGGTAGGGGCGGCGGAGTGGCATCCGGCCGCCAGCAGCAGTAAGAATGCTCCCGGCAGAAATCGCATAAGATGAGCGTAAAAAAGGTCGGCTAAGATGCCGGCTAAGTTACGCTAAATCAAATTGCAGGCGCAGTAAATTCGCGTACAGCCCGCCTTCGCGCTCGCTCAGTTCGTCGTGGGTGCCGGCTTCGACAATGCGGCCGCCGTCGATGACGAGAATTTTATCGACCTTGCGGATGGTGCTCAGGCGGTGGGCGATGATGAGGCTGGTGCGGTTTTGCATTAGCTCGTCGAGCGCGCCCTGCACGAGGCTTTCGCTTTCGCTGTCCAATGACGAAGTGGCCTCGTCCAGAATTAATATCGCGGGGTTTTTGAGGATGGCGCGGGCGATGGCCACGCGCTGCCGCTGCCCGCCCGAGAGCTTGATGCCGCGGTCGCCGACGACCGTATCGAGCGCTTCGGGGAAGGCCGCGATGAACTGCCAGGCGTTGGCCCGGCGGGCGGCTTCGATGACTTCCTCGTCGCTCGCGCCGGGCTTGCCGTAGGCGATGTTTTCGCGAATGCTGCCGCCGAAAAGCAGCGTTTCCTGGGGCACGATGCCAATATGGCGGCGCAAACCAGTGAGGTCGTAGGCGCTGATTTCGCGCTCGTCCACCAAAATGCGGCCGCCGCTGAGCGGGTAAAATTGCATCAGCAAACTGGCGATGGTGCTTTTGCCGGCCCCGCTAGGGCCGACGAGCGCGATTTTCTCGCCCGCCCGGATGTGAAAGTCGATGTCGGTGAGCACCGGCACGTCGGGCCGCGTGGGGTACGTAAAGGCGACGTGCTCGTAGCGAATGTCGCCCCGCAAGCGCGTCGGCACCAACCCCACGGCCGGCTCGATGAAGGTCGGCTCGGGCGTTTCGTCCAGAATTTCGAGGATGCGCTCCGACGCGCCGAGCGTGCTTTGCACCTTGCCGTACATCTCGCCGAGGCCGGCCACGGACGCGCCGATAAACGTCGTGTAAATAATAAATGAGACGAGCTGCCCGATTTCGAGGTGGTCGGGGCCAGGCGTGTGCACGAGCGTGGCCCCGCGCCAAAGCACTAGAATTATCCCGCCAAATAAACCAATAATAACGAAGAGTACGAACCCGCTCCGATATAAATTACTTTTCAGCGCCGCCGCTACTACTTTATTGAGCGACGTATTGTAGCGCCCGGTTTCAAACCGCTCGTTCGTAAATGCTTTTACCGAATTAATGGCCTGCAGCGTTTCCTCGACAATCGTATTCGTGTGAGCTAATTCCTGCTGAGTGATTTTGGCAAGGGTGCGAATTTTTCGTCCGAACACCATGGCTACCAGCACGATGGGCGGAAACGTAAGCAACATGAATAGCGATAGCTTCCACGATACGTACATGATAAATATCACGCCGCCGAGCAGTGTAAATACCTGCCGGAATAACTCGGCGAGCGTAAGCGAAAACGTGTCCTGAATTTGCGAAACATCGGACGTGATGCGCGAGGTGACGGCCCCGACCCGGTTTTGCTCGAAAAACGGAATGGGCAATTGCACGAATTTGGCATACAGCGCCCGCCGAATGTCGCGCACGGTAAACTCGCTCACCTGGGTAAAAAACCAGATGCGCCCGAACGAGAAAAATCCCTGAAATACGATGACGGCAAACAGCAGCGCCGCGATGTAATTAATGCTCAGCACCAAGCCGCCAGGCAGCGTAACCGGCCGGTTGTTGGCCGCATCAACGAGCTTGCCCGCCACCCACGGAAAAGCCAGAAACGTGCTGCTGCTGAGCGCCAGCAGCAGCATTCCGATAATAAACTTGCCCCGGTAGGGCAGCCCGAAGCGGAAAATGCGCAGGCCGCGCTGAAAGCTTTCCTTGTTGAGTTTCGGTTTGGGCAGCTCGGCCGTGAGGTCGCTGCCGCTGGTATTCATTTCACTGCGGGCCATAATCGGGGGCGGGCGGCGCGTGAGGGCCGGCCAGTAAAAGCTGTTATCAAGACGATGACGCGCCGCTGGGTCAATTGCTTTTGGGCAAGGCCCGAGTGCCAAACCCCGCGCGCCGGCCTTAGTTCAGGCCGGGCGCGTCTTTGGCCGAGCGCGGGACGCGGCGGTCGGTTTCGAAATGCACCGTGCGAACATCCTCGAAGGGCACGGGTAGCTGCACGAGCATCGGCAGGGGCTGGCCGCGGCGGCTGGCGGGCCGCCAGGCGGGCAGTAAGCTCACCACGCGCAGGGCCTCGGCATCGCAGTCGGGCGAGAGCGACTGGGTAATTTTGGGGTCGGTGAGGTGGCCGTCGGCTCCGACGGTGGCCGTTATCAGAACGCTGCCGGTGAGTTTTTTAGCTTTTGCTTTGGCCGGAATTTTCACGTTTTGGGCGAAAAACTCGCCCAGGGCCTGCTCGCCGCCCGGAAACTCAGGCAGGTGGTCGGGGCGGTTGGCACCGGGGCCGAGGCGCTGCAGGTGCGAGCCGGGAGCCAGCACGATGGGCGTGGGCTTAGTTTGGGCCTGGGCGCTAAGGGCAAGCAGGGGCAGTAGGTAGAGAAGGTAGCGCATAGGGTAGAGTAGTGGCGCGAGCTTCAGCTCGCGGTCAAGTGACTGGTCAGCCGTCAGAAATACAAACCGCGAGCTGAAGCTCGCGCCACTTCTTACACCGCCGCGGCGGTTTGGGTTCGGGCAACTACCCCGGCCGTCGCCGTCCGGCCGCGCGAAATCAGCAGCAGGCCCAAGAACGTGATGGCTCCGTTGAGCAGCAGTATCTCGAAGCCGAACTTGTAGCCGCCCAGCCACTCGACGGAGTGCGACACGACGAGCAGCGTGAACAGCGGCCCGATGACGCATACAGGTAGCACAAGCGGTTCGCGCGGCGCGCGGCTCGTGAAAATGCCGAACGCGTAGAGCGCCAGCAGTGGCCCGTAGGTGTAGCCCGCCGTTTTGAAAATAGCGTCAATCAAGCTCTGCTCGTTTACGGCCTGAAAAATCAGGATAATTACCAGCAGCGCCAGCGACCAGCCCAAGTGCGTTAGTTGGCGCAGGCGCGTCTGCCGGGCTTCGTCGTACTGCTGAATGTTCAAGAAGTCCACGCAAAAAGAGGTCGTCAGGGCCGTCAGCGCCGAGTCGGCCGAGGCGTAGGTGACGGCAATTATTCCCAGAATAAAAATAACGCCCATGCCGGCCCCCACGCCCGCGAATTTGGTGAACTCGTGCGTGGCTAAGTACGGAAATACGCGGTCGGTGTCGAGCGCGCCGTTGGCTTTGAGTAATTCGGGTATTTTACTCAGCGCGATACCGCGGGCGGCGGCGTATTGGTACAGCAAAACGCCAAGCGTGAGAAAGAGCATATTGACTCCCACGATGACGATGGTGAACCAGAACATGTTTTTCTGAGCTTCGCCTAAGTTGCGGCAGCTCAAATTTTTCTGCATCAAATCCTGGTCGAGGCCCGTCATCACGATGGTGATGAACATGCCCGAAGCGAATTGCTTCCAGAAAAATTTGTCGTCCTTGAATTGCGAGAAATAAACCTGCGACATGTCCGAGCCGCGCACCGTCGCCACTAATTGTTTCAAGCCCAGATTCAATTCGGCCGAAATAAAATAAATGCTCAGCCCGACGCACGTCAGCATGGCCAGCGTCTGAAAGGTGTCGGTCCATAATATCGTTTTCAGTCCGCCCCGAAACGTGTACAAATAAATCAGCCCGATGCTGACCATAACCGTGACCCAGAACGGTACGCCGAGCTGCTCAAAAACGGCCACCTGCAACACGCCCGCCACCAGATACAGCCGCAAACCCGAGCCGAGCGCCCGCGAAATCAGGAAGAACAAGGCCCCGGTTTTGTAGCTCCAAAACCCAAACCGCTGCTCCAGATAGGCGTAAATCGACACCAGCCGCAAGCGGTAGTAGAGCGGCAGCAGGATGGTGCCGATGACGACGTAACCGGCCACGTAGCCCAGCACGACGGCCAGGTAGCTCCAGCCCTTGCCCAGCACGTTGCCCGGCACCGAGATAAAAGTTACGCCCGAGAGCGAGGTGCCAATCATGGCGAAGGCCACCATGTACCAGGGCGCGTTGCGGTTGGCCACGAAAAAGCTCTCGCTCGTAGCCCGCCGCGAGGTGAGCACCGCGATGCCGATGAGGACGGCGAAGTAGCCCGCGATGAGGCTCAGCACGAGAGTAGGGGACATTCGGTGAGATGGTGAGGTGGTGAGGTGGCGAGCTTTAGGGCAAATCATGCTTGCCGCTTATTTAACCTGACTCGGCCAAGTAGCAAATGTACCCGCCGCCAACGCACCGTTCCCCGGTGCCTGACTCACTAGCTCACCAGTTCACCATCTCACCATTCACTCCCAGCGCGTCCAGTCGAGCACTTCGCCCACGGCGGGCAGGTGCAGCTCGCCGCGCAGCAGGCCGCCGGCGCCGATGTCGCGCAGCTGCCGTAGCGGCTCCGAAGCGGGTTCGTCGCTCAGGTCGAACGTGCCGTAGTGGTAGGGCACGAAGTGGCCGGCGCGCAGCACGTTGGCCGCTTTGGCCGCCTCGTGGGGGTTTACGTGGCTGTTTTGCATCATAAAGGCCGGCTTGTAGGCCCCGATGGGCAGCAGCACGAGGTCGAGCGGGCCGAAGGTTTGCTCGATTTGCTCGAAGTGCGGGCCGTAGCTCGTGTCGCCGCCGAAATAAATCAGGCGCTCGTCGGCGGTTCGCAGCAGAAAGCTGCCCCAGAGCACTCGGTTCACGTCGAACAGCCCGCGCCGATGCCAGTGGGAGGCGGGTAGGAAATACAACTCGAAGGGGGCGGCCGGCCCCAGGTCGAACTGCTGCCACCAGCCGGCTTCCTGCACTGGCAGGGCGGGGGCCGGGCCGCGCAGTAGCCCGCCCACGCCCAGCGGCCCGAACGCGCGCAAACCTGGGTTCTGGCGGGCGATGATTTCGATGGTGGCCTCGTCGAGGTGGTCGCGGTGACCGTGCGAGAGCAGCAGGTAGTCCACGTGGCGCAGGTCGTCGGGGCGGCAGGGCAGCGCGTGGCGCGGGCGCAAGCCCACGGACGAAACCAGCACCGGGTCAAACACCATACTCACACCACCTACGCGCAGCAAAAACCCCGCGTGGCCGAGCCAGACGAGCATATCCTGGGTCGAGAAAAACGCCTCGGCGCAGGGCACGACTTCGGGCACCCAGGTATCGGCTTTCTTGGCGTCTTTCTGCGGATTGGCCGTGAGCTGCCAGCGCAGCAAGGTGCTGAGCTGGGGTTCGTAGAGTACATCGCCGTTGCAAAACTGCCGGCCGATGAGCTTGTTGCCAGGGTAACCCGCCCGGATGGTGCGCAGGGCCTCGTTGCGGCGGTAATAAGTCTTGGCGAACATAAATCGGACAAAAAGGCCGGCCGGCGAGCGAATGAGCAAGCAAGCCCGCCCCGGCCGCAAAGTTGCTACACGACCACCGGGCGCGGTCAAAGTTCGTATAGCGCCCCGCTTCGTACCTTTCCCGAACCTCACTTTTTCCTTTTATCCATGAACGACAATCCGTTTTCGCCGGGCTTTCCGCAGTCCGGTAATCTGCGTCTCAGCGACGAGGAGCAGTCGCGGCAGCAGGCTGACTTTTTCGCCAAAGTTTACGGTTGGATGGCCGCTGGCCTGGCTTTGACGGGCGGCGTGGCGCTGTTCGCGGCCAGCTCGCCGGCCGTGCAGCAGCTCGTCTTCGGCAACAAGCTCGTCTTCTTTGGCCTCATCATCGCCGAGCTGGCTCTGGTAGGTTTTCTCTCGGCCCGCGTTTTTCAGTGGAGCCGCTCGCAGGTGCAGGCCGCCTTCATCGCCTACGCCGCGCTCAATGGCCTCACGCTGAGCGTTATTTTCCTGGTTTATACGATGGACTCTATCGCGTCCACGTTCTTCACCTCGGCCCTCATGTTCGGCACGATGTCGGCCTACGGCTACTTCACCAAGTCGGACCTTTCGGGCTGGGGTAAGCTGCTGAGCATGGCCCTCATCGGTTTGGTTATCGCGATGGTAGTCAATATCTTCCTGGGCAGCACCACGCTCAGCCTCATCACGTCGGGCATCGGCGTGCTGCTCTTTACGGCCCTCACCGCTTACGACACGCAAAAGCTCAAGGGCCTGGCCCTGGCCGTCGAGGGCGAAGCCAGCGACAACGCCTCCATCCTGGGCGCGCTCACGCTCTACCTCGATTTTATCAACCTGTTCCTGTTTCTGTTGCGTTTTTTTGGTCGTCGGCGCTAAGATTCAGTTGTCAGGTAATTTCTCAAAAGCCTCGCCAAGCAATTGGCGAGGCTTTTTGCTGGGATAATCGCCACGCCGGTTGCCGTAGCTAAGAATGCCGAATCTCGTTTTTGAGCTGCTCAATCAACTCCACGAACGCCGGCTGGGCCTCAATGCCGGGCTGCCAGGCCAGGCCCATCCGGGCCAGGTTGTACTGGTGCTTGGCCGAGATGGTGGCGCCCGGCTGCAACTGCCCGGCCGCGTCGCGCTCCGGGGCCAGCAGCCAGAGCGTATCCGAAATGGCGGTGGTCGTGGTCAGGTCGTGCGAGACGATGACGACCGTGTTCAGCTCATCGAGCGCCGTCACTTCGAGGATAATCTTCTTCACCTCGTCAATCATGGCGATGTCGAGGCCCGAAAACGGCTCATCCAGAATAATAAAGTGTTCGGAGCAGAGCAATTGCTGGGCGATAGCTGCCCGCTGCCGCTGCCCGCCCGAGAGCATGGCCGGGTACTTGCGCCGGTGCGGAGCCAGCCCGAAGCGCTCCAAAAAGCTCTCAGCGCGGGCCTGGGCCTCGGCGGGTGGGTGTTTGCGCTGGGCCGCTACGAGCAGGTTGTCGAGCAGCGTGCGGTGGTTGAAGAGCGGGTAGCGCTGCTGCACGAAGCCCACGTCGCCGGGGCACACCTCGTGCGGCGGCTGCCCCACTTGCACCGTGCCCGTGCTCGGCACGAGCAGCCCCGAGATAATGCGCGACAGCACCGACTTGCCCACGCCTGAACGCCCGTAAAACCCAATCACCTGCCCCTGATGCACCCCCGGCCGGCGCACGTCGCGAATCTCCAGGTTGATGTCGCGCAAAATCAACTCCCCGCCGAAGCTCTGCGACACGTTGCTGAGCGTGAGCAGCGGCTCGTGGTAAGTGAAGTCGGTCATAGGTGAATGGGTGAATTGTTGGATGGGTGAATGGCTGAATTATTGGATGGCTGAATTGGGTGGGCCCTTGTGAGCGTGTTGCGCATCAAGCAAGGACCCACCCAATTCACCCATTCACCCACTTACTTCGCTGCCGAGAGCCGGGCATATGGGAAAAACAGCCGCTGCAAGGCTTCAAACAGATAATCCTGGGCCGCGCCGGTGGCCAGGATGACGAGCTGAATGGCCACTACGCCGTCGAGGTGCAGGTAGCGGTTCTGCTTGTAGAGCAGCAGCCCGATGCCGCCTTCGCTCTGGTAGAGCGTTTCGACGAGCGTTATCAGGGTCCAGATAATGGCGAAATTCTGGCGCACCACTTCGAGCATGTCGGGCAGCTTGCCCAGCACGACGACCTCGAAGAAGCTGCGCCACTCGCTCATGCCCAGCGTCCGGGCGTGGTCGATTTCTTCCTGCGTGGTGCTGAGAATAACGCTCGTCATGCCCGTCACCAGATAGACCGTCGCCCCGAAAATAAGCACCGAGAGCTTCACCTGATGCCCCGAGCTGAGCAGCAGCGCCATGAAAAACGTGAGGCCCGTGAGCGTCAGGTAGCGCATCTTGGACGCGGCGTAGGCCAGGGGCCGAAAAAACGGCAGCGCCGTGAGGTACGAAATCAGCAGGGCCAGCACCGTGGCGATGCCCAGCGCGGCGAGGGCCGTCGTCAGGCTCGCCCACAAATCCTGCAACAAGCCCTGCGTGGTTACCAGCTGCCGAAATGAAGCCAGCACCTCGCCCAGCCGCGGGAACAGCTGCAACGGATAAAGCAGCCACAGCAGCAGCAGCACGGCCACCTGCGCCGCCACCATGCTCAGAAACATGGGGCGCGGCGGCTTGGCGTTGGGCGTAAAAAGCAAAGAAGGAGACACGGCGGTGAAATGGTGAACTGGTGAGGTGGTGAGTTTTTCGTCTGTTGGCCTTGTTGGCTTTGGTTGATGAGGAAAACTCACCAGTTCACCATTTTACCTAGTTGCCCAGCACGATTTCCACCCGGCGGTTTTTGGCTTTGCCGGCGGGCGTGGCGTTGCTCACCACCGGCTCGCTCGGCCCGTGGGCGAACACCTGGATGCGTCCCTCGGGGAAGGCGCTGCGGCTCTTAGCTTCGAGCCACTGGCGCACGGCCAGGGCGCGGTCTTCGCTCAGCTGCTGGTTGCGCTGGGGGTCGCCGGCGTTGTCGGTGTGGCCGTGCACGGCCACTTTGAGGCTGCCCGCCACCACGAGGTCATCGAAGAGCTGGTTGAGCTGGCGCTCTGCGGCGGGCGTGAAGCTGCTCTGGCCGGTGTTGAACTCAATGTTCCAGGCCCGACGGCTCACGTTACGCCGAATCTCGTCGCCGGCCGCGAACTTGGGCTTATCGGCCGGGGCCACGCTCTTGCCCTTGTACTGGGCCTGCATGGCGCGCAGCGGTCCGAGGTCGAGCATCTGGTCGAGCGGCACGTAGCTCGGCAGCTCCTTTGGGTAGAGCTTGCTTTGCACGTCGCCGAAGGTTTTGTACACCGAGGCGTAGATGTTAGTGCCGCCTTCGTTCAGCCCGAACAAAGTCAGGTTGTCGCTGAAATTGAAGGCTTTGCTGCCGCCCAGGCTCACCACGCCGCCGGTTTTGTCGGCCTCTTCCACGCCCTTGTAATACTTGAGCCAGTAGTCGCCTTTTTTGTCGCGGTCGCCATAGACCTCCGCCGAAATATCGGCGGCTTTGCTCAGCGCTTCGGGGTGGGCTTTTACCTGGTCGCCGGCCTGGGCGAAGGCCGTCATCAGCCCGGCCACTTCCTTGGGGTGCGCGTCGTACCAGCGCTTGGTCGTGACCATGATGTTGGGCATCTGGTTCGAGTAGTCCCGGGTCGAGACGATGCTCACCAGGCCGCCTTTTTGCTGGGCGATGTTCACGTCGCCGGGCGTCCATGTGGCTACGGCATCGGCGCGCACGTCCATTTTCACGCCCGTGTTTTTGCCGTCCACAATCTTATCCCGGCTTTCGGGCTTGCCCACGATGTATTTCTCGGCCGCCACCAGAAAGTCGCTGGCCGCCATGAAATTAACTGCCTGCGGGTCGTAGGTCGTTTCGTCGGGGTTGATTTTGAGGCCGTTGTCCGAGCACCATTTCAGGGCGATGTTCTGGTCGCCGTCGCGCAGGTAGCAGGCGATGGTTTTGCCGAGCGCCGCTTTGGGGTTGTCGGCCCATTCTTTCGGTGCCATGAGCTTGTCTTCGCCGAAGCTTTTGCCCACCGAGTACGGGATGACGGCCAGCCCGGTGCCCACTTTTTGCAGCTCGTTCTGTACGGCCGAAAACGCGGGCAGCCCGTCGCCCATGATGCTCACAATCAGACCCGGCGCGTTGGGGTTGGCTTGCAGGTCGGTGGCGTTCTTCACCAGGTCGGCCTGCATCTTCGACGTGTCGTCCTGCCGCTGAATCTGCAGGTTCAGCCCGTTGGCGGCCACGGCCGAGCCTTGCGTGGTGCGCGGCCCGCCGTTGGCGAGCATGGCCGCCATTTGCGAGTTCCAGGCCATGACCTCCCACGTGACGGGCGTGCCCTGCTGCACGGGCGTGGCCGTGGGCAGCGCCGCCAGCGTCACGCCCTGCACGACTCCGCTCGGCCCGCTGGTCGTGGGCAATTCAATAGAGGGCAGCAGGACGGACTGCGTAGTCGCTTTCTTAAAAAGTACGTCGCTATTAATAAGCTTGTTGATGCCAAAATAGGCACCAATCAGCACGAGCAGGCCGATGACGATTTTACCGCGAGTAGTCATTGAAAAAAGGTAATGAGGTGAGTAGGTAATTAGGTGAGGAGGTGGGAGGGTGAGGAGGTGAAAAGTCGGACCTTCTCACTTACTCACCCAATCACCTAATCACCTCAGTCTAATAGTTTACCGTAAGCGTCGTCGGTGGCTTTCGCGGTTTGGGCCACGCTCAGGCGCACTTTCGGCTCGTCGAGCATGATGGCGTTAAAGTCGCCTTTTTGGTATTGCTCCAGCAGGCGCTGGCCTTTGTCGCTCATCACCCCGTTCTGAATGTCCATTTCCTTGACGAACTCCTGCGAGTAGCGCATGGCCTGTTTGATTTGGCCGAGCTGCTGGGCCATGTCCTGGGCCACGCGGTCGGTGGCCAGGTCGAAGAAATACTTCTTGTCCGGGTCGCCGCGCAAGATGTTCATCGCCGCCCGCATCCCCGACGAGGTGCGCTTGACCAGTTCGTACTCATCCTTGAGCAGATTGACCTTGAACTTGCTGCCGTCAATCTGACGCAGCGCGGCCTTGAGAATCTGGCGCATCACCAGGCTCACGTTGGCCGTCGTGGTGGCCATCGGCTGCAGGCGGCGGTTGTAGTCTTCGAGCTGAGCCGCGCGCGAGGCGTAGCTCTGGGCCGCGTCTTTTTCGCCCTGCCGCTGGGCCGAGTCGGCCAGGGCCAGGTACTCGCGCATCTGGGCGGCATTGGCTTCGAGCTTACGCTTCACCAGCTCGTGCGCGCCCTCGATGTGGCCCACTTCTACGTCCATGTTGCGCGCCTCCTGCTCGGTGTTAGCGATGTAGTCCTCCATAATGCCGATGGGGTCGGTATTGACGAAGATGCCCGCCAGCGAGCGGAAAATACGCTGCCCCGCGTACCACAGCCCAGCTTTGATGCGCTTGTTGGTGGCGATGATGAACAGGGCGAACAAGGTGCCCAGCCCGAAAATCAGCTTGGTGGTGTTGAAAACGACATCCACCAGGTAGGGCACAATCTGGCCCCAGTAGTACACGCCTGCCCCGACCGACAGCCCCACGAAGGCCCAGGCCGCGACTTTCTCGGGTTTTTGCCAGGCGGGCAGGTTGCCGTCGGCCGGGGAGCTGGGCGGCGAGCCAAGTAGCGGAGTGTTCATGTTTGATAACGAGTTAAGCGAAATGAAAATGAAAATTGCCAGACGGGCTTTTAATTAAAAATTGGCAATTAAAAATTAGAAATTGATTCGGCAGAATCAGCAGCTACAATTTTTAATTGCTAATTTTTTAATTAACGCCCTGTCGTGAGCAAAAATGCCTCAGCGGCTTTGTGATGAGCTTGCAGCTCGGCCAGCGCGCTCGACTGGGCCAGCTCGTAGCTGGCGAGCGCGGCCTGGGTTTTCTGGCGCTCCTGGGCCAGCTGCTGCTGGGTCTGGATGAGCTGCTGCTGCTTGGCTTGCAGCTGCTGGGTGAGGGCGGCGAGGTCGGCGGCGAGCTGCTTTTCCTGGGCCGTGAGCTGGCTGATGGCGCTGGGCGCGGCCCCGGCGGCGGCGGGCGCTTCGCCCATCTTCTCGCGGTGGCGGGCCAGCACCCGGTCGCGGTCGGCCGCGAGCGCGGCCTCAAACTCGTTGGCCGACGTGAGCAGTCCCGGCACGGTGCTGCCGTTGATGGCGGCGAACGCGTTGAACGCCGTCTGATAGAGCAGCGGCCCGCTCATGCCGGCGGCAGCCATGCTCTTCACCATTTTGGTGAACGCGGCGAAGTCCTTGCCGTTGCCGGCGAGCAGGCCCGCGATGTGGTCGAGGTGGCGCTGCTCGGCCTGCGTGACGGCGGGCGGCGCAAAGGCGCCTGCCGTGCCCGGCCCCGCCGCCGGAAACGGCACCGCCCCGGTGCCGGTGGGCGTGGCCGGAGCGGCCGTTTCGTCGGTCTCCACAAAAAAGTCTTTCGCGGCTTTGGCCAGATTATCAAACATTTCCATCGCAAGATTACTGGTTGAAACATCCCCGCTCACCCGGCGGGTCGCTCAAAGGTAATCGGCGCGCGGAATTGGCCCCGACCGCGTTCAAAGCGCGGCAGTTTTTGCTGGTTGTTAATCGTTTTTCCCGTCGGTTCTCGCGAGCAGGAACGACGACGAAAGAGCTAAGTGATGCCTACTTCGCCGTGCTGGCCAGCCAGGCAGCGCGGGCGATTTTCTGGTTCTCCGTAGCCGTCATCTTCTCCACGCTTTCCATCGGGGTCACCAGCACGTTGGTGTCTTCGGTGAGCACGACCTGCACCGAGCGCTCCTGGCCGGCGCGGCTGCGCACGCGCACCGGCACGAGGTCGGCGGGTGAGTGCTTGCGCATGAGTCCTTCCAGGATTTCCATGTCAGTAACTTTCACCCCGTCGAGGGTCACGATTTGGTCGCCGCGGTCGATGCCCGCCTTGTAGAGACCCGAGCCGATGGTCGTGTTGCGGCTCAGCAGGCAGCGGCCGTCCACGAACTCGACCTGCCGGGGCAGGGCGGCGGCGAGCGCCTTCACCGGCACGATGGCCAGGCCCATGACCTGCAGGTTTTCGGCGAAGCGCGGTGTTTCGCGCCCGTTCACGTAGCGCCGGAAAAAGCCGCCCGCGAAGGCCGTATCCTTGCTCACCGCGCCCAGCACCCGCTGCAAGTCCTGGAGCGTGTAGGGCTTGGCCGGGGCCAGGGCCGGGGTTTGGGGTTTGCCAAATTCCTGGTAGAGGGCCTGCATGTACTTGTCGAGCGACGAGCGGTGGCTTTTGCGCAGCTGCAAATCCAGGCTCAGGGCCAGGCCCGCGCCCTGGATGTAGTAGGAGAGGTAGGTGTTCGGGCGGTTGGTGGGGTCCACCGACACGGCCGCGTCCACGAAGCCCGCCTGCCGGCTCATGTCGGCGGCCGAGCTGTAGCGCGCCCCGGGGGCGTTCACCCGCGCGTTCACGTAGGAGCTGATGCGCTGGTAGAACTGCTCGTCGTCGTAGTAGCCCGCCCGCCGCAGAATCAACTCGCCATAATACTGGGTGAAGCCCTCGCCGAACCAGAGCGCGTCGCTCATATTGACGCGCTGAAAGTCGAACGGCTCCAGCCCGGCCGAGCGCAGCCGCTCGGTATTATAGGCGTGGAAAAACTCGTGCGAGATGGTGGCCAGGTTGCCCAGCGCGCCTTCCGCGTCCAGCGCCACGGGGCTGGTCAGCGAGCACGAGTTGCGGTGCTCCATGCCGTCGTGGGCGGTCTGGGGCAGGTAATCGGCCAGAAACGTGTAGCGGTTGTAGTCGAAAGCCGGCAGCTCGCCGCCGAACACACCGGCCGTTTCGCGCACCACTTTCTGAGTTTTTTTCACTAGCTCGTCCACCGCCGTCGCCGGGCCGGGGCTGTAGGTGGCCATCTCGAACGTGCGGCCGCCGTCCTGCCAGGTGTGCAGCGTCTGGCCCGCGCCGAGCACGATGGGCGAGTCCATAAAATATTGCAGGTTGGGCGCGGCGTAGGTCGCTTTTTCCTCGCCGCCGCCGTTAGGGCGCAGCTGGGTGGCGACTTTCCAGCCGGCGGGCAGGTCGAACCTGACTTCGGCGGGCCGGTTTTCCAGCCCTTGCGCGTAGCAGAACGTGGCCGGCATGTTCAGGTGGGCGTGTTGCTGGTCGATGCCGGCGAAGGTGCCGTCCGAGCGGTCGCCGTAGAGCGTGTAGGCGAATTGCACCGTGCCGTCGGCCCCCGGCACCACTTCCCAGCTGTAGGGGTCGGGCCGGCTCACGGTCAGCAAAGAGCCTTTTTCGTCGGTCGCCACCACGTAATACACGTTTTTGATAAACTCGTGCAGCGCGTAGCGGCCGGGCGACGAGCGGGCCATGCGCACGGTCAGCTTCTGCCCGGCGAGCAGCCCGGCGAACGTGGCCGTCACGCGCGCCTCGTGGTGGGCGGCGTTCGGAAACGAGACAGCGTAGCGCACGGGTAAGCCGGCTAGCATCGAAGTGGCCACGGGAGTCGGGCCGGTGGCAGGTGCGGTTTGCGCCAGCGCGCCAACGGGCAGCAGGCCCGGCAGCAGCGCCAGGGCCACGAGCGGCCAGGGCCGCGTTGCGAAAAAGTCAGGCATAGTAGGAGAATGCTAACGTAAAATTGTACCGCGCCGGCGCTCAGCCCGAGGTCCAGGTAACCCGTTCGCAAAGTAAGGTCAAAAACGTTGCCGCGCGCGCCCTTTCCGGCCCGCTCAGGCCCGTTCAGCCGCAGTCCGGCGCGGCGGCTGGTGGGGCGTCGGTCAGCACGAGCGCCGCGATGGCCCCGCCGTAGTACAATTTTTGCCAGACCGGGCGCAGCCCCCGGGCAGCTAACGCGGTAGGCCAGGGCGGTAGCTGCCGTACCCGCAGCCCGCTGGTGAGGCGAAAAAACCCGTACATCGCGGCCAGCAGCGCCCGTTGCCAGCCGCGCCGGGCGGGCCGGAAGTCGGCCACGAGCCAGGGCGCGCCGGGAAGCCGGGCCGCGTCGAGCCGCGCCAGGGCGACCGGCAAGTCGGCCGCCGAGAAGCAGTCGAGCACGAAAAACGTCACGATAGCGTCAAATCGCTCGTCGGGGCGCAGGTTGGCTTCGGTGCCGTGGCGCAATTCCAGCGTGGCCGTTGGCGGCGGTGGTTGCCGGCGCAGGTGGGCGCGGGTGCGGGCCAGCATGCCGGCCGAGGCTTCCAGGTACAGCACCCGCGCCGTGGGTCGCGCGCGCCAGAGGTCGGCCAGCAGCCAGCCCGTGCCGCCGCCCAGCACCAGCACGCGCGGGGCGGGCGCGGGGGCCAGCGGCAGGCCCGCCGCCAGCGCCGCCCGTTGCGCCCGCCGCAGCGCCGACCCGAATACGAGGCCCGCCAGCAGGTCATACACCCGCGCCACCCGGCCGAAGTCGGCGGCGGGTGGGACGCGCGGCGTACTTTGCGGCGAAGCCTTTATAGGTAGTCTGAGCGGTATCCAGATTCGGGCACGTGGCTCGCCTCTCATGATGCCTCGCGGGGCCGGTGCCTGTTTGGAAGAGAAGGGTAAGCCTAACGACAGAAAGCGAGCGTTGAATTGAAAACCGCACCAGGAGCAGCGGCGAGCTTGATAAAATGACCACGACATGATTGGACTCATCGCGTACCGGGGGCAGGGCTTTTGGCTCATTCCGCTGCTGTTTACGAATATGATAGTCGTCTTCATCGGCCTGCTGCTGTTGCTGGCCGACGTGCCGGGCTTCGTCGTGCACCACGGCGTAGAGGCGTGTCTGGCCGCTACGTTTGGCGTGACGGGCCTCATTGCCTGGCCCTGGGGCCGCCGATTAAACGGCCCGGCCCGGTTTCCGGCCGACTTTTTCGCCTACCGCCACTTCGGCGCGGCCCCGCGTCACGACCTGTTTTTCGTGCGCCTCGACTACTGGGGCATCGCCCTGACGGTGGGCGGCTTTGGCACCGCGCTGGGGTATTTGCTGCTGCCGGCGCGGCTTCTTGATTAAAAGAAACCGCCCCTAAGTAGCTGAGGAACACGGGCGCTTGAAAGGTGGCCAGTGGCGGCGACCAGAAAATAAGCACCTGGGTTGCATCAAAAGGCCCGCAATCCGTACCTTTGCCCCACCAAAAACCAGACAGCTCTACTCAGAGTCCCGGTTTTTGAGCCGCTGCGCTTGTGGCGAAATTGGTAGACGCGCTGTCTTCAGGCGGCAGTTCCGCAAGGTGTGGGAGTTCGAGTCTCCCCGAGCGCACAGGGTTTAAGAATCAGAAAGCCAGCCCGTTCGGGTTGGCTTTTTTGTTGAACGGAAGCAGAGCGCCCGCGTCGGACGCACCGAATTTATCAACCCGCAATCAGTAGCCCCATGCCCGCCGAGCCGCCGCCCGTTTCCGCCGCGCGCCGCGCGCGCCTGACTGGGCTGCTCACGGCCGAAACCCTGGGTGCGCTGGCCTTACTGGTCACGGCGCTCGGGCTGTTTTTTTACCTGACGCGGGTCGTGTTTCAGCAGCACTCGGCCACGTTCGACGACTGGGGCTTTGCCCAAATGGACGGCTTGCGGGCAAGTGCGCCCGGCCTCACGCGCTGGGTGCGCTGGCTCACGTTTTTTGGGTCGGTCGCGTTTTTCGTGCCCGCCAGCCTGCTGCTGCCCTGGCTGTTGTGGCGGCGCGGCTACGGCCCCTACGCCGCCGAGCTGCTGCTGAGCATGGGCGGCGGGCTGGTGCTCAACGAGCTGCTCAAAGCCTGGTTTCAGCGCCCCCGCCCCACTTCGGCCCTCATTTATCAGTATGGATTGAGCTTTCCCAGTGGCCACGCCATGATGAGCGTCGCGTTCTACGGCTGCCTGGCCTGGCTGACCGTGCAGCACGGCCGCCACCGAACCGGAGCCGCGGTATGGGCGCTGGCCCTGTTGGGCTGGGCCGCGCTCATCGGTCTGAGCCGGGTATATCTGCACGTGCACTACCTCACCGACGTAATGGCGGGTTTCGCCGCCGGGGCCGCGTGGCTGGGAGTATTGCGGCTGATTTTCAATAGGCAATTCTGGTCAATAAGCAATGAGCAATGAGCAATAAGCAATGAACAATGAGCAATTCAGCTTTGACTACTTTGGGTCTGTTCCGAATTGCTCATTGGTAATTGCTCATTGTTCATTAATAATCACGTATTGCCGATAACCGTCATCGTGCTCATGGTGGGGTTCAGGCTGCCGCCGGTGGGTTCGATGGTCATGGCAAATGCCTGGGCGCTGCCGATATCTTTCATTTGCTGAAGGCCCGTGCCGGTAGTGGTAGCGGCCGTGAGCATACCCGCGTCCACGGGTTTGCCGGCCACGATGGCCCAGAGCTGATACTGATGGCCGGCGGGCAGGGCGGGCAGGCGCGCCACGTCGAGAAAGACGCGGTGGGCGGCCGGGTCATAGAGCACCCGCGCACGGGCCTCCGGGTGCGTTTTGGTGCCGGCCAGCAGCACGGGCCGAAAGTCGGGCGAGCGCAGCACGCGCAGCTGCTGCTCGCTGCCGCTGAGGCGGCGCTCCATGACTTGCGTGGTTTGGGCGAGGCGGTCCTGGCTGCTCTGCACGGCCACGAGCGCCGAGCTGGCTTGCTGCCAGCGGTTGTAGAAGAGCACGTTACCCACCAGGCTCAGCAGCAAAGCTACCGAGGCGGCGATGGCCCAGCCACTGCGCTGGGCCTGGCCGGCGTAGGGCCCGGCGGCCGAAGCGGCGGCGATGGTCGGTGCGTTTTGCGGGTTGGAAGCCGACACGCGCATGGTTGGGGTCGGCGGCGGGACGACCGGGGCTGCCTCGGGAGCTGCCACCGGCTCAACCGGCGCGGCGCTGGGCGCGCGCGCGCTTTGGTCGGCGCGGATTTCAGCCAGCACCCGGCCCAGCACCCGCTCGCGCAGAGCAGCCGGCGGGGCTATGGCGTGGGCCTGGGCATAAACGCCGAGGCCGGCGAGCAGCTCGTCCAGCTCGGCGCGCACCTCCGGCGAGCGGGCGGCCACGGCCTCGACCTCGGCGCGGGCGGCCGCGTCCAGCTCGCCGAACGCGTAGGCTTCGAGCTGGCCCGATTCGATATAAGATTGGTAATTTTCCACGAGAGTAACGTTTCAGCAGAAGGTCAGCGGATGAGTTTGGCGAGCACCTTGAGCGCGGTACGGGCGCGGGTCTTGACCGTGCCCAGCGGCAGGTTGAGCTCCTCGGCCGCCTCACTCTGGGTAAAGCCGCCGAAATAAAGTAAATCAATTACCTGACGCTGCTCCGGGATGAGCTTTTCGGTGATTTCGCGCAGGCCAACGTGGTCGGGCCGGAAAGAATCGGGGGCGGCTTGGCGCTGCGCGGTCAAGCTGTCGTCGAGGCTATCGGTGCGAGTACCTACGCGGTGCTGCCGCGAACGGATTTTGTCAATTGCCAAGTTGCGGCTGATATTCACCACCCAGGTAAAAAGCCGCCCCCGGCTGGCATCGTAGCCGGTCATCGAGTGCCAGATTTTGACCAACGCCTCCTGCAGCACGTCGGCCGCGTCGTCTTCGTCGGGCACGATGCGCTGAATCACGCCGTAGAGCGCCGCCGAGTAGCGGTCGTAAAACTCAGTCATCGCCGACTCGTCGCGCGCGCGCAGGCGCTCGACTAGCGCCGCTTCGGCGGCCGTGGGCACGGAAATAGGGGAAAGGTCGGACACGGGCAAAAAGTGCAAGGACAAAAGCCGCGCCGCCCGGCCAGGGGCCAGGCAACGCACGGCGAAGGTAACGAGTGAGGGGTTTGTTGGGAGCTGTAAGCTGTTATTTGCCAGTCAGGACCAGAAGAAGCAGTATTCCTCGTCCTAAAAAATTAGCAGCCACAAACCAGCAACAGACTATTACACGCATGTTTTTTCGCTGGTGGCTTATTTTCGGCGGTCTGCTGCTGGCCGGGCGCGCCCAGGGGCAGCGGGCCGATTCGCTGACGGTGCCCGGCGCGGTGCTCTACTACTACACTTATGGGCAGGGCACGCC
>Ga0209511_1000495_pt1 | contig 40349 bp, 66 predicted proteins | sample SSSSmetaG_FD_184141 | JGI IMG/M metagenome (GOLD analysis project Ga0209511, IMG submission 184141) | Glacier valley bacterial and archeal communities from Borup Fiord, Nunavut, Canada, to study Microbial Dark Matter (Phase II) - ​SSSS... | ecosystem: Environmental > Aquatic > Freshwater > Ice >... | reverse complement strand
TGGGCAGGATCATTATAGAAAGTTGGGTTTTTAAGTATTACCATGTCTAACTCGCTTAAATCGTCATTCGATGGGATAATGTCAACATTGTATTTGGTATGGATGATTACACCTTTCATCGTGTGATCGTTGACTAACACACTATAGATAGTTTTGTCGATGCTGTCTGGATCAATTCCAAAATTAATCGTGGCATTAGCCTGGGAATCAAAATCTAATAATGCAACACGTTTACCCAATAATCCTAACGATGCTGCAATGTTTACGGAAGTAGTTGTTTTACCTACTCCACCTTTGTGGTTTACTACAGAAATTACTTTACACATCTTATCACTCCTTAAATATTTTGTCGTAAATTGTCAAACTATGTCTAAACTATTAACATTATATTACATGACCATAGCACTATTGCAATATGCAAACACATGTTCTACAATAGTGTTATTAAATCTTATAGGAGGTATGCAATGATAACAGAGCACATTTCACTACCACCACAGTACAATGACATTAAAGAGTTTTCCACAGGTGACACAATTTACATTAATGGTAATTACACGCACACCGATGAGCCTACCGAACTTATAATTCCAAATGAAACAAAAAATATTTCATTAGCGTGACTATTTCCCTTTAAATTTTAACATAGTATTCAACATAGAGGCTAATTCCTCTTCTGTAACATTGAGGGATTCAGCCTTTTTGCATGTCTTTAAATACATAACCGGTTTATCCAATCCTAAGTCAACTCTTCCTAATAAAGCATCTAACGTAACATTAAAATAATCAGCTATTTTAGTTGTAGTTGTAAAATCTGGTTCACGTTTATTCAATTCATACATGTTTAGAGTTGTGCGTGGAATATCTAACGCAACGCTTAACTCTTCCATTGTCATGTTGTATCTCTTTCTTAGTCCTCTAATGTTATCTCCTAGCATAATACCATCCTCTTTCTGTGCGTTTTATTTAGTCGCATTCCGTATAATTCATATTAACACATCTCCAAAAAATGTCAAGTAGCAAATAGTAGTAAATCAAAGGAATATTTAGAGGTAGGCCTATAGTCTCATTAAACGAGTGAATATAGTCAGATTAAGACGAATATTGATGTTTTAAAATGACGAATTTTGTAATACAATGATGTCACGGAAACGAACAATATAAGAAAGGAGGTAAACCTTGAATGACTATTAAAATCAAGAATATGACAAAATTGGAAGAGGAAATTACACTAGCAGGATATACACTAGTTGAGTTTTCGAAGAAGATAAAAAAATGTCGAAGCTTCATGTACTCAGTTAAAAAAAATAGGACTTTAGGCCCAGCAGCAGCAAAAGCAATCTCTACTATATTAAAGCAAAAATTCGAAGTGAATTTTGAAATTACAAATTAGGAATCCTCAAAAATGAGGAAACCCCAAAGTTGGGGAGTCAAAAAAAATAAGGAGGATAACAATGCAAAATCAATTAATACCAATCAATTACAACAACGACAGACAAACAACATCAGCAAGAGCATTACATGAATTTTTAGAAGTAGATAGTAATTATACAACATGGTTCAAGAGGATGGCAGAGTACGGTTTTATAGGAGGTATAGACTTTATTCCATTTACGGAAGAAAGTACAGGAGGAAGACCAAGCGAAAATCATGAAATCACAATTGATATGGCAAAAGAAATAGCAATGCTTCAGAGAACTGATAAAGGTAAACAGGCTAGACAGTATTTCATTGAACTTGAAAAGAAGTGGAACAGTCCTGAATTAGTAATGGCAAGAGCGTTAAAAATGGCAGATGTAAAAATACTTGAACTTGAACAGGCAAGAGAGAAAGACAAAGTAAAAGTATTATTTGCAGATTCGGTGTCGGCATCAAGAACAACTATTCTGGTTGGAGAACTTGCTAAGATAATGAGGCAAAACGGTGTAGACATTGGAGAAAAGAGATTTTTTAAGTGGTTGAGAGAAAACAAGTACCTTATTAGTAGAAATGGAAGCGACTATAATGCTCCTACACAGAAGTCAATGGATCTGGAATTATTCACAGTAAAAGAAACGGTAATCACACATAGCGATGGGCACGTTTCAATAAGCAAAACTACTAAAATTAACGGAAAAGGTCAGCAGTACTTTATAGGTAAATTTTTAGAAGCATAGGAGGACAGCATGAAAACATTATCTTATTGGTTAAGGAGATACAGAGCAGCACAGCAGAAAGCAACGAACAAGAAGCACTTTTTCAACATTAAACTATAAGGAGGACGAAAGATTATGAAAGCATACGAATTAATGAAACTAGCACAGGTAAGCCCAAAAGAATACAAGGGCAAGTTGTTCAGTGTTGTTGATGGAGCAGCGATAGACGTTAGGGGAAAAGAATACAAAACAGTGGTAGTTAACTCTACATCTGGATTGTCTGATATAACGAATCTATATAGGATGTACGTTTCAGATATGACTATGTTAGAAGAAGTTAAACAGCCATCTAAACCAGTTTACTTTATGACAGCAGTAAAAGCATATCACAATGGCAAAACAATCAAAGGGGTTAACACAGATGGTACAGCTTTGGAATATAAGCACAAAGGAACTTACCCAAATGACATGATGGACGGTATGGGTAGAGCAATAAGCTCACATGAGATATTTGAATGCCTGTGGTATATCAATGATTAAACATCTAACCCACCTCACAGAAACCGAACTTAACAAAGTACAAGCACTGGACACAGCAATATATGAACTACAAGGCAACTGTAACAGCATGGCAGACACATTGAGACTATCGGATATGTACGCTGAACGGATAAGAATAATAAGACAGGAGGTAGCACATGAAACAGTTTGCAAGTTGTAAATGTGGGTGCATCGTAAAAGGCGGCTATTGCGACCTTTGCAAGAAGAAAGACAGAGAAACAAAGATGCTCCTAGCATGGAACAAGAAACACCCTAAGGAGGTCGCACAATGTTAACTCTAACAATTAACAGCCAAGATATAAACGTAACAGCACACAAACATAATCACAACCCAACCGTAGACATTCACATTGACAGCGATGTAATTGAGGTTTCAGAAGAACAAGCCGTGACAATTGTAAGTGGGATATTTGATGCAGTAGCAAAAAGCAATAACGACAGGCTGATAGTGGAAATGTTTAACGGAATATTGGAAGCTTTGAACAACCGTACTGGATGGGGCATATTGGACAATGACGATGCGGAATATCGGTTAAGCAGTATTAAGTTGAGTGAAGTAGGAAACAAGCAGGATGGCACGTATGACAGATTAATAGCAGTATATGAGGGGGATTTATGAAAAACAAAATTATTGAACTTTTAGTATCAACAGAACGTGAAGGAATAAACGATTTAATTCAGCACATGAATGATATAGGATTTTTCACAGCACCATGCAGCGGCGGTTTTCACCTTTGCAAAGTTGGCGGATTAATGGAACACAGCTTGAATGTATACCAATCTTTAGTTAGATTTTACAATGCTCAATCGGAGTATACAACAACACCAGATACCTTAGTACTATCAGCCTTGCTACATGATTTGGGGAAATGCGGTCAGTATGGTAAACCCAATTATGTACCCAATTATTTAGCAAGTGGAAAACAATCCGATAAAAAACCATTCGAAACAAATAAAAGTTTATTGCCTGTTCCTCATGAAATAAGAAGTTTAACAATTGCAAGTCAGTTTATAACGCTAACAGAAAATGAAGCCTTTGCCATTCTTCAACATAATGGAATGTATGGAGATCTAAAATATCAGCTTCAAGGCAAGGAAACGCCTTTACAAATGTTACTACATTTTTCGGATATGTGGTGCAGTAGGGTAATTGAGAAAGGAGAAACAGAATGAGTATATACGAAAAGATTTTTAATGTAATGAATGAATCAGATGCAATTGAAAAGAGTATGACAGTGGGCAGCGGTAAAAACGCTTACAAGGCAGTAAGTGAAGCAGCAATATTGAATATGGTAAAGCCTTTATTTAAGAAGTACAAGCTAATTATATTCCCTATAAGTGGGGATATAAAAGACCATTGTATGACATGGGATAAAACAGATTACGATGGTAAAACAGCACAGACATTGAGAGCAATGACAGAGTTAAAAGTCACATACCGTATTTTAGATATTGAGACAAATGAGTTCCAAGATGTTGTAGGTTTCGGTAATGGCGCAGATTCGCAAGACAAAGGAGCTGGCAAGGCTTTTACATATAGTTTAAAAAATGTACTTAGTAAGACATTCATGCTTTTCAGTGGAGAAGACACAGACAACACGCACAGTGATGATATAAACCGAAAGGAACTAGACAAAGTTTCAGCAGCAAGCGATAAATTGTCAAAAGATGCACTTAACAATGTTGGTAGGCGCATTTGTACGGATTGCAAAAAGGAAATCACAGCCACAACCAAAAAAACTATCACAGAAATCATCGAGGGAAGTAAAAAGTATTACAAAACTGAATTATGCCAATCTTGTGTATCCAAGAGATACAAAACCAAGGAGGAAACAAAATGAATATAACTAAAGTAAGCATAAAGAATCTTGAAAGTGGCAACTTGAAAGCAATGGTTACAGTAGAGTTTGATAACTGTTTTGTGTTAACAGGGTTAAAAGTAATGGGCGGTTCAAAAGGATTATTTATCTCAATGCCATTGAGAAAAACACCAGAGGGCGAATATAAAGACACAGCATTCCCAATTACGAAAGAGTTTAGAGAAACTTTAATCAACACAATATTGGAAAAGTATTCACCAGAGGAACAGCCGAAAACAGCAGACCAAAAAGGGCTATATCCGCCAAGTGGTGACGAGATATGTCCAGATTGCCACCAACCTGCATCAAAATGCGATTGTCTTCCATTCTGATGATGATAAATACATTTCAAAAATCCACGCATAAGCGCAAAAAGGATAAGCTAATCAAATTGAAACTCCAGGAGAATGTTGAGTGTTATATATGCGGTAGCACTCAACAACTTCATAATCATCATTGCATATTTGGTAAGGGTAACAGGGCAGTAAGCGACAAATACGGATTAACTTTATATATATGTTTAACGCATCATGCAGAGATACACAAGAATAAAACTTTACGAAAAGAAATAGCCAATTATGCAAAAGGTGAGTTCATAAAACAGTACAGTATATCGGAGTATATGAGAATATTTGAGGGGGTATATAAATGTTAAATTACATCAGAAAATACATATCACGCCACAGCAAGCCGCCAACCTACAGCGCATTGAAAATACACTTCCCAGAACTGCATGATGCACAGATTGACAGCATGTTGAACAACCTAATGAATGATGGACAGATTGAAATATGTTACTCGTTGAAAACGATGTTTATAGAGGTGAAATAATGGATTTTATAGATATGTTCGCAGGAATGGGTACGGCTAGAATGGCATTTGAGCAAGCAGGACATAAGTGCGTTTACTCTATTGAGTGGGATAAACATAAAAGACAAATATATAAGGTGGTGTTTGAAAATGAGCCAGAAGGCAGCGACATTAGAGAAGTTCGAGCAAGTGAATTACCTAGATCCAATTGTTTTGTGTTCGGAGCGCCCTGCCAGGACTTTAGCAATGCCGGAAACAGAAACGGACTTGAAGGTGACAAAAGTTCACTTGTTAGAGAAGTATTTAGACTTGTCAGGGAAATTGAAGAAGAACATAGACCCGAATGGCTTGTCTATGAAAATGTTAAAGGAATGCTATCTAGCAACAAAGGATTTGACTTCCTCCAAATACTCGTTGAAATGGACTCACTCGGGTACGACATTGAGTGGCAACTTTTCAACTCAAAAAACTTCGGAGTTCCACAGAACAGAGAAAGAGTGTTCACTATCGGACATCTTAGAACAAGAGGTAGCCGAAAAATATTACCTATCGACCCCACAATGGATTGCCAGAATCCTGCGGTCACAATCACGGCTAGGGGATATGGGAGCCAAAGGAATGGCACTTATGTTATTAAGAACCCCGGCAATATAGATGTTGAATATGTTAATAAAAAATATAAAGAGTTTTATGATAAGAACGGTTATTTGCCTAAAATGTTTAACCCATACAATTGCCAAGAAATAAAAGATATCGCACCAACGCAAACGGCACAAGGAGCATCAATTACAAAGAGTTCGACCGTCTTAATTATTGACAGTGAATCTATACGACAGCTTACACCAACGGAAGTAATGCGATTACAAGGCATTCCAGAATTAATAATAAATAAATTAATTAAATCTGGAATATTAGATACTCATTTATACAAAGCTGCTGGGGATGCCTGGACCGTTAATGTCGGTTATGAAATAGCAAGAAGAATGGAAGTAAGTTAAGTCGCATTTTAAAGCTAACACACAGGAGGACAACATGAAAACAATCTCAACAGCCATAAGATTACTATTTACTGAAAGGGGCGAGTCGGAACTCGTCCTCTCTCTCCAAACTAACAAATATCAAATTCAAACAGAATATGCAGAACTTAAAGAGTTATTGACAGCCGGTAAAAAGTTGAGAGTAGAAATAACCGAGCAGAAGAAGAAACGCAGCCTTGACAGCAATAGTTACTTATGGATATTAGTCACTAAACTGGCTAATGTCCTCCGTACCTCCAAAGATGAATTATATATAGAAATGTTGAAGAAATACGGACAGCGTGAAAAGGAACTTATATCAGTTGTAGCAGATGGCACAGAAATGATATTCAAAGCTTTACGGAATCATTGTACGGTTATTGGTGAAAAGGAACTCAATGGAAAACTATTCAAGCACATTGCAATACTTAGGGGCAGCAGCAATTACAACAGTTTAGAAATGACTATATTGATTGATGGTGTAGTTTCAGACTGTAAAGAACAAGGGATAGAAACGCTTACACCAAGTCAAATAGCCGAGTTGAACAGCAGGTGGGCAAAATGACACAACAATGTGCTAATCTAATCAAGCTAATCACAACCAGCCGCCGACAGAACAAGGACAATTTGCGTGCAATAAGTTTTATGCATGCAACGAGGATGGACAGGGGAGCAAAAAGATGGATTAAAGGCAAAAAGATGTAGAAAAATGACACGATGTGGTTAAAGTTTATGTTGCAATTCGTGTCGAAGTATAGTATAATAAAAGAAAAGGAAGGTGACAAAATGTTAAAGGTAAAAGCAAACGGATTGAAAATAGCGGAAACAAGAATAAGGATGGGATTATTAGGATCTGACCTTGCAAAAGCAATCGGAGTTACGAAGCAAACTATATATACAATAGAACGCGGTGAAATCAATCCCGGCCCAGCAGTAGCAAAAGCAATATCAGAAAAGCTAGGAGTTACGTTTGATGAACTATTTACAATCGAAGAAGGTGAATAAATGGCTAGACCAAAGAAAGAAGGCTTAGATTATTTTCCACATGATGTTGATTCAGTAAATGATGAAAAAGTCGAAGCATTGAGAATGTTATATAAAAATGATGGTTACGCTTTTTACTTCATATTGCTTGAAAGAATATATAGAACAAATAACTTTGAATTAGATATTTCTGACGCAGAAACTATACAGATACTAAGCCAGAAAATAGGCATAAACGAAACAGTATTTAATCAGATACTTAATACAGCACTAAAAAGAGGTTGTTTTGATAGAGAAGTGTATGAAGAAAGACAATGTTTAACATCGAATGGCATCAAAAAGCGTGCCGGAATCGTAACAGAAAAACGCTTGAAGATGCAAGAAGCCTATATAAATAAGAAAATAATAGTTTCTGACGCAGGAACACCACAAGAAACTATACCAGAAACGCCACAAAGTAAAGTAAACAAAAGCATAGCATTAAAAGATATTGAAGGATTTTTTGATAGTGTATGGGTGACTTACCCTAAAAAAGAGGGTAAGGGCCAAGTGAGCAGGACACAAAAAGAGAAACTTTACAAAATAGGTTATGACAAAATAAAAAAGTGTGTTACTTCTTACACAAAAGCTAAGGCCGGAACAGAAAAGAAATTTCTTCAAAATGGTTCAACGTTTTTTAACAGTGGTTATGTGGATTATTTAGAAGAAGGACCAACACAAGAAGTTCCAGCGCTAAAGCCAGTAAAAATTATTAAAAGAGAGGAATATGAATATGAGCATACCCAAAGAACTTAAAGCAGTAAAGCAATGGATAGTCTGGAAAGAAAACAAAAAGCCGCATTCTGCAATAACTATGAAATCCACTGGATGGCAGAAAGAAGAAAACTGGACAACCTTTGCTGATGCTAAAAGAGTAATGAAAGAATGTAATTTTTTAGGCATAGGTTTTGTATTCAAATTTCCATTCGTGGGTATAGATTTAGATAATTGTATCGAAGAAGATGGAATGATGAACGAGTTAGCCGGAAAAATCACAAATTCTATTGATACATTTACAGAGTATTCAAAAAGCGGTAAGGGCCTACATTTATATTGCAAGGTAACAGAGCCTATTGAAGCATTGAAAACAGACATTATTGAAATATATGGTGAGGGTAGATTTTTTGTAGTAACAGGCAAAGAACTTGATTCTGAACAATTGGAGATTACGGACCAGACCACAGCTATAAAAGAACTGATATTGAAATATAGGCCAGTAGTTAGCAGAGCAACAGGAATTGCAACACCTACACAGTTTATTGAGGGTGAACGTAATAATAGAATGGCCGGAGAGATAGGCCGAATGTTTAACTACTGGAACAAAGATACAGTTTTTAATATGGCCCATACATTAAACCAAAGTATATGTTTCCCACCTCTTGAAGATAAAGAACTAAACGCCATAATTGACAGCATGGGTAAAAGAGAGACTAAACAAATACCACCAAAGCAGATGGAGCAAGTAAATTGGGAACATATACAGGGAAAACGTGACCTTGACAGTGCGCCATATCGTGGCATATCGAAAATACCCGGTAGTTATATATCAACTGGAATCGGTTCACTAGACTATGCTATGAATGATTTAGCACCAGGTTGTGTAACTTTATTATCTGGCCGCATGAACGGTGGAAAATCAACATTTGTAAAACAAATTATAGCCAATGCTATTAATACAAATAACAAAGTATTTGCAATTAGTGGAGAGGGAGACCAAGAACTATCAATAAATTCACTATACGAATGTGTTATAGGCAGAGAATCAAAATTTTACGATGTAGTGCAGATTAACAAAAGGCTACATAAAGAGCCTAAACAATTTGTGTTAGATGCTTTACAAAAATGGCACAAAGGGAAATTGACATTGTTTGATAAGGGCCAATCAAGTTTTACAACTACTAAAGAATTATTTACGATGATTGATTTAGAAGTTAAAGAAAACCACAGCAATTTAATTATTATAGATAACCTTATGTCAATCCTAAAATCAAGCGCAATAGAAAAGAATGAAGCACAAGCAGATTTCATGCAACAATGCCACAACTTAGCAGGAATACATAAAATACATATTATATTAGTTCTTCATACCAATAAAGAATACAGAAAAGGAATGACAATGGAAGTAGAACATATATCAGGTACTTCAGATTTAGGGAATAAGGCCGACAATGTTATATCTGTTATTCGTGAATACGATGAAGAAAAGAAAAGGTTAGGTATAAGTGGGCAAATTACCCTAACAAAAAATAGATATTATCCAGAACTTATGGAGTGCGATACCAGATATGAAGTTGAAACAGGTTTATTACTGGAATTAAAGAATAATGATCCGATAGCATACGATTTTGATTGGATGAAATATTTAGACCCTAGTCAGATACCAGCAAAAGAATTTTGGGAGGAATAAAAATGATGAACGAATGTCCTGAATGTGGTAGTGAAAATATAAACAAAAAAGAAATTGATTATATCATAATGAGCAATTGCAGATATTGTGGAAAAGAATGGTTTGAAGATATGGAGGTAGATGAATGATATGTAAATACTGTGATTGTGAAGAACTTGAAAGAATACCCAAACCGCCCCACATGGGAGTATATTGTAAGGCCTGTGGTAAATGGCAATGTTGGGAGAAACACACGACTAACCCAAAGACAACCGAGGAATACAAAAACGAATATCTTGACACGCAGAGTGCCACAGAATCGCAAATACATTATATCAAAAATCTTATAAGACAATCCAGTTTATCTAAATATAAAGCAAGTCAAATAATAAATTTGTTAGGTGGTGAGACATTTGACCAAACAAGACCAATATAACGATTCATTAAAACGCCTTGCAAAAGCAGATGAATATTTTAATCAAAGGTATACAACCGACACAGCAGAACGCCAAGCAGCAGCAGTAAGCAATTTTACAAAGCTAATTAACCAATGTGAAACATTATATAAAGACCTGCGGCCAACGAGTAGCAATGCAGAATTACAATTCGGATTTGACCCAAAAGAGACAATGACAATGCAATTAGAAATAACACAAGAAATTGAAAATATAGTTGAGAGGTTAGATATTGTAAGGGCTGATTATTGGAAACTGGACAGGCTAGAATATTTAAAACAATCACACCAGTTACTAGCGTGTTTTAGTAGAAAAGAGGTAGCAATATGAAAGAATCAAAAATATTCAAATTTATTCAATTCTTCTACAATCATAAATTATTTGGAGTACATAAGAAATGCTGGGCGAGATTGGTTAGTAACTATTTATTTAAACCGTTTCACGACAGCTATGAAGATATTCCAGATTGCAACATGTGTGAGGGTGACCCATGGACATACTGTGGCAAAGAATGTGGATGTGATAGGGACAAAGAAATATATTGCAAGGCTCACGAAATGAATATAAACAATGCAGGAGAGGTGGAAATATGAAAACTAATCTCACTATAGAGTATTACAGAATGTGGCATCTAGAACACTATGGCACAGCACCACCAATGTACTTGATGGAGAAGCATGAGTTTAAGAAAGAGACAGCGAGAGAAGTTACTGATAATGATTGGGTTGAATTTTGGAGCGAGGTGTAATTATGGCAGACTATCAAGCCTATGGAGACAGTGAGATATACAACCAATTCTGCAAAGGAGTTTCAAAGAAAAGTTTAGCAGATTCTATATATTTTCAAGAACATGAATCAAATAAAAAATATAAAAGAATTGAAGCGTTAACGAAAGTTGAACAAGTTATTCTTGATAATTACCTTAAAACAAATAGATAGTAAATAGGGGGGGCAATATGAGACAACCGAGATTTACAGATGATGAAGCAAAATTAATACACGCAGATTACGTGGAGCTGCTTAAAACAAAGAGCAAGGAACACACAAAGAGAATATTAGCCAAGAAATATGAGTGCAGCAGGACAACAATTGATAGATACGGTAGCGGTGAGATAATAAAAATGTATAAATACCCAACAGCCGCAGAAAACAAGATAAGAAGCGCAAACAAAATTGATCCAATAGTTATTGCTGCAATAAAGAAAGCCAAGGCTGAAAGGGTGTTCAACAGTGTAAAGGTTGGCGACTTGATTAACTTGGCGTATAAGAAAAAGCCAAAGAATGATAAGGCGTATTATAGTGACATAAAACTGCAACAGGGGAGCGTATTCCAGAAAACAGCACATTTGATATACATAAGGGATAAGCTAAGAGGATTTTTGACACAGGCTGTGAGTGCGAGCGAGATTGAAACAGGTCATATACGATTGGAGGTGGCACAATGAGTGTATTGCTACAAATAAGCATCATAATAATTATCATAGGCTGCTTAATAGCTGGACTAATATTAATCGGTAGAAACGTATCAAGGACGTACATGGTATTGGGATGGTTGGCGTGGATGCTGGGATATAGTTATATTTTGGGGATGATAGTAATATAGGAGGGCATCATGCCAGAGATACCACCACAGATACTTAAAATATTCTACCGCAATTACATATGGGCAAGAGGGATAGAGAACTATAAACGAATGTTTGGGAGGTCACAATGAGACAAGGATTAATAAATTCAGTTGCAGCAATAACAGTAAACGAACAAGTAGAATCAATGAGAAAATTTCCATTGTTCAGCAGTACCCATGAGGGATATGCAGTGATATTGGAAGAGGTTGAAGAAGCACGAGAAGAGGTAGAATATATAGTTGAGGATATGAATATTATGTGGCTATATATCAAGGCAAATGATACAAAGAATGCCATGTATTATGTTGAAAAACTAAAAAGAAGAGCAATAAGCGCAGCGTGTGAGATGGTGCAAGTCGCAGCAATGGCACAGAAGTTCATTGAAAGTGTGACAGAATGAACAAATACGGAGCAATCAAAACGATAGTAAACGGTATCACGTTTATGAGTAAAGCCGAAGCAAGAAGATATAACGAATTGTTACTACTACAACGTGCTGGATTGATACAAGATATCGCATTGCAACCACGATACACTTTACAACCAAAATTTAGCAAAGGTAGTACAAAGTATAGGTGTATAGAATACGTGGCTGATTTCGCCTATTATGACACAAAGAAGAGGTGTCAAGTTGTAGAAGATGTAAAAGGATTTAAAAATCAAATTTATTTATTAAAGAAAAAGCTATTTGAATACAATTACCCAGAGTTAAAGTTAACAGAAATACGTTAATATTATGTGCTGCTACTTAAATAATTTTATTTTACTATAAGTTTATTTTTCTTGGTAGGGGTAGCAGTGCATATTAATTTTAGGAGGATAGAATATGACAACTAATGAGATACGTTCATATCTACATCATTTTGACAATTTACAGCTTGAAGTCAAGAACCTACAAGAATCATTGAGAGTATATAAAGAGATGGACGAGGATGGCGTTAAAGCACAAGTAATTACAGATATGCCTATATGTCACAGCGGTACAAGTAAGGTGGAGGAACTTGCTTGTAAGAGAGTAGAAGAAGCTGAGAAGATAAAGGTTAAGATTGATAGCAAACTAAGGCTGATAAATGCGGTCAATTCGGTGTATTTCTATATGCAAGAGCCCAAGAGAAGTATATTTGAAATGCGGTACTTTATAACGCCAATCGGGCAGCCTAAATTGTCATGGTATCAAATATCACGAGAAGTTAAAGAACCAGTAGAAAATTGCCGGCAAATTGACACGAGGGTATTATCACGCATACAAAGAATATTAAAGAATTAGTGTCACAAACTGTCACTTTACTTGTAATTTATACTGTGATATAGTTAATGTGTGGAAATGCAAGATAAAAAGACTCTAATTAAGTTTTTATATAAAGTTTGATTCATAGGGAATACAAACTAATAAAATCATTCTCAAAGCCATTCGAGCAAAACGCCGAGTGGCTTTAACTTTTTTATGAGGTAAACATATGGATTGGTACGAACAAGCAAAACCGTTGAGAATATCCGGTTGGACATATCCTAAAATAGCGGATCTCTTGAACATACCACTCAAAACGGTACAAAGCCGATTTAAGCGAGATGAAATGAGAGGGAATGTAATCAGCACTAAAGAGGGAAAAGAAGAAATCAAGCCTAAGGTACAAGAGTTTGGCGACTATTACATTGTGTCATCAGGTAAACACGAAATCAAAGTAACCAAAAGCAAATTAAGAGAGATAAAAGTGTTATATTGTGACACTAAAATAGAGATTAACACATTATGCAGACAAATTGATATCCCACGTAGGGATTTTTTCATAGTAAAGAATGCTTTTTCAATAACACATGATGATGTTCCTGCACTTGATGAAGAACTAACAGACAGCAACATAGACAGTTTAGTACAAGAATCAATTGAGAGAAGAAAAGCAAACTACTTCATAAAGTTACAACAGGAAGAAGTAAAAGCACTTAAACAAGAAGTAGAGAACTACAGACGTCAAGATTATTACATTGATAGAATAGATAAGCTGATAATCAATAAGAGAATAGAAAGTCCAACAGTATTATTATTGCCCAAGGTAAACAGCAAAGAGATGCTTGAAGTATCAACGGTTGACTTACATTTGGGTAAGCTGGCATGGAAACCCGAAACTGGATCCAATTATGATTGTAGGATAGCAGAAAAGAAATACATGAGCGTGATATATGACATAGTAAGCCGAATACAGAACAGACAGTTTGAGAAGATAATCTTCCCAGTGGGCAATGACTTCTTTAACTTTGACACAATAGAGGGTACAACAACAGGTGGAACGCACCAAGACAATGACCTAAGGTGGCAAAAGCTATTCGATATAGGTATAGACATAATCATAAATTCAATAGATATTTTATCAAAGTATGCACCGATAGAAAGTTTTGTAGTACCAGGCAACCATGACAAAATGACTTCCTATTATGCTATTAAAACAATAGCTGCACACTTCAGGAATAACGAAAACGTGCATATAGACACAAGCCCACAGACAAGAAAGTATATAGAATATGGAAAGTGCTTGATAGGTTTTACCCATGGGGATAAAGAAAAGAACCGTATATTTGGGAATATGCAAGTAGAAGCGCCAGAGCAATGGGGAAGAACAAAATACAGAGAATGGCATTTAGGACACTTACACAGCGAACAGGTAAAAGAGTTGCATGGTGTCAAAGTGAGAAACCTAACAAGCATAACAGGCACAGATGCGTGGCATTTTGAATCTGGTTATGTGGGATCAATACTAACAAGCCAATCTTTTATTTGGAATAGCGAAAAGGGATTACAAGAGATAATTTACAGCAATGTAGAGGTATAACATGAATGCAATAAATGATGCAGCAAATAGTAAGAGAGTAAAAAAATATCCACCTATAGTTATAGACGCAAAAACTGTAAAAGTGTGGTGTGCTGATGAAATTATATTAGATTATTGGCAGCAAAAGAAGTGTAGTAAGTGCGTGTACATCAACAGTAGAAGCGAGTGTATGTTTAATAGATGCAAGAGAATAGTGTAGTGGAATGCAGCATATAAGTGCAACAAAGGTAATTTATGTAGGTGGTGAGAGTATGACAATATATTATGATGATATATTATCCAACATGATAAGCAAAGCAAGAAAAACAGAGTTAAGCCAGAAAGAGATAGACAAAGTAAATAAGTTATATGAGTGGATAAAGAATGACCCAGAAGCTATTTAAGGAGTGATAACATGGCAGAATTAACATTCAATCAGCAATTTAAAAGATTAATGTTGTGGTCTTCAGAAGAAGCAAATAAAGGTAACTATGAAAAGGCTATAAAAATAGAAATAGCAAGAGGAAAATTAATAGATAGACGCATAAAAAGTTTAGGTTAAGGAGTGATAACATGGCAGAACTAACAACAAAGCAGAAAATGTTCTGCGATGAATACTTAATAGATTTGAATGCTACACAGGCAGCCATAAGGGCAGGATATAGCGTTAAAACAGCAAGCAGAATAGCAGTAGAACTCCTCACTAAAACTCATGTCACAGATAGAATACAAGAGCGCATGAAAGACAGAGAGAAGCGCACAGGGATAACACAAGACATGGTATTAAAAGAACTTGCTAACATAGCATTTGATAATATAAGCAATTACTTAGAGTATCGCACAGAAAAGACAGTAGCTGGGCGTGATCCAATAACAGGCGCACCAATTATGGAATACCGTACAATAGTAGACTTAAAAGATAGCAAAACAGTTGATACAAGGAATATAAAGAGTGTATCAGTTGGGCGAGATGGACAATTTAAGTTTGAGCAGTATTGCAAAGATAACGCATTGGTACAGATAGGTAAGCATTTGGGAATGTTCATCGACAAAGTAGAACACTCCGGTAAAATAGAAATGCCGACGATCATTATAACAAAGTAACTACTAGATGTAGTGTATAGCCGATAGTTTAGCCGATGATTAGCCGATGCAGATTTGAGAGTGCGGATATAGGCGGATTACAGAGCATACGGCGCGAAATATTTATTTCATGTAATACAATATAATATAAAGCTATTGTAATGTGTTAATACGTGTGATACAATATAGGCATACTATAAAAAGGAGTGTGTTTATATGAGAGATATAAAGTTTAGAGCATGGTTAAGCGATGGTAACCACAAAGAAAATGAACAAATGATTTATGGGGATTGTCTTGATAAGTCATTGGAAGAAACAATGTGGAGAAAGTTTTGGAGCAATTATCATTGCTGGATGGGTAATATTAAAGAGTTAATGCAATACACAGGATTAACAGATTCGAAAGGAATAGAAATCTATGAGGGTGACATCGTACGATACACTTTTGACAATCTCGATTCAGTAGGTGCAACAGAAAATGGGTTAAAAATTAGAACAGATAAAATATTTTGGAGTGATTGGCGAGCAAGTTTTGCAATAGGTTGCAAAATGACAAACACTGATTTATTTAGATATATTCGAAACGGGAACAGAGTGGAAATAATAGGAAACATATACGAGAATCCAGAACTATTAAAGGCGGTGATATAATGGCTGCCAGAAGAATAAAAGGCTCACCCATGAAATACTGGGGATTCTATGTATCAGAAGAATTGAAAGCCGATACAATCAAACATGCTGAACAGCTAAATGTACCTGACAGTGAATATATTAGGATGGCGGTAGAGAGTTACAACGCACAGCAGATGAACAACGTTTCAGCGAGTTTAGCAAGAATATGCGGCACGGATAAAGAATGTATACCAAAATGTGACAGTTGTTTCTATGTAGGGTGCTTATCTGATACGTGTAATAAATGTGATGGTTACGTATATTATAAACCTAAAAATGATAAATCCAAGCCTAATATGGTACATCAACAGTTGAAAGGTGGTAAGTGATATATGAAAGCGTATCAGTGCAGTAAATGTAAGCACTTAAATGATCTTGATGATAAATGCGATTGCTTAATAGGAATTGATCCGAGAGCAAACCACAGAGAAAAAGGCTATGCCGAACTTTGCAGAAAGAATTTTGAAGAATTAGAACCAAAAAAACATTGGCATGAAAAATTTCATTGGGAATAGGTTGAGCTTATATAACTAGATAAGAATTAAAAGAAGCCTAAACAGCTTCTTTTTTTATGGTGATAAAATGGAAAAACAAATAAAAGTTACACCACTCTATTTCGACTATGTGTTGAATCGGAATTACAAAGTAATAATACAAGTAGGCGGAAGATTTTCAAGTAAGTCTTACAATAGTGAAATAGAAATGGCTGTCAATCTAGCATCGAAAGATAAATACAAGCTGCTAGTTATAGAGGACTTAGAGGGTGGACTAACAAAAGGTTACTACGCAGGACTAAAGGACAAGATAGAACAGTTTGAGCAGGACAGAGCCTATAGCATGATTAAATCACCTGTACAGATAACAAACCTAATCAACAAGAACATGGCTTTATTCTCTGGATACGCTACAGAGCAGCAGAAGAAAGCAGTAAAAGCAATAGACCAAAGTAAAGCAATAGTAGTTGAGGAAGGTGAGTGGCTACTATATGATGACTTTGTAGCCTTAATACATCAGCTTAGAGGTGGCAAGGCAGAGGACAGGAAACTTACTATACTGATGAATCCAGTTAACCCAGATTGCTTTGTCAATGAAATGTTCATTGAGACACCACCTGATAAAGTTATTGCATATTTCCCTAACACAAATAGACCAAAGGTATTCGAAAAGAATATTACAACAGTATTTGAGTACAATGGTCAGACAATAACTGATATAACAAAAGTATTGATAGTCTTAAGCACTCACCACGATAACCCATATCTTACGATAGACCAGCGTGCCAGCATAGAAAAACTGAAAGAAACTGACAACGAGAAGTACTTGCAGTTAGGTGAAGCAAGATTTATCCGTAGCACAAATGTATTCTTTGGCGAGTTTAAGCGAGAAATACACGTTATTGAGCCATTTATAATACCAGAGCAATGGAAACGATACAGGGTGCTAGATTATGCGCTTGATATGTTAGCCTGTTATTGGGTAGCGGTAGACTATCAAGGCAAGGCATATTTCTACAAGGAGTTATACGAAGATAACTTAATAATATCGCAAGCATCAAAGCGAATTATTGAAATGACAAATGAGCCTATATATCAAACACTTATGCCATCAGATCTATTAGCACGCAATAAAGAGACAGGAAGAAGCCATATAGAGATATTTCAAGAGAACGGAATATATGCAAGTGTAGTAAACAACAGAAGGATACCGGGGCTATTAGACCTCAAGGAATGGCTTGCAGTATATGAGACTAAAGACGTACAAACAGGAGAAACATACAAAACAGCCAATTTAGTATTCTTCAGCAATTGTACCAATGCTATTAGATGTATGGGAAAGATATTAAAGGATGAAAAGGATCCAAATGACATAGCAGATAAACCGCACGAATTAACACATTCGGTCACCGCAGCAATATACTTTGCCGCAGGTAGACCAAGACCGCCGAGGATGGAAGTAAAGAAAAAGCAAGGGAATTGGATGTTCGAGACACAAAGCGAAAGGAATGATTTAGATATATGGTAGTAAAAGAATTAATCGAACAACTAAAGCAAATGGAACAAGAAATGGAAGTATGGCATGACAATGACGGCAGGTACGAGGAATCAGGAGTAGTAGAGATAGTTTCTAACGGATATTATAAAGACCCATTTAATGTAGTTATAATAAGATAGGAGTGATTTAGATATATGGTAAAATAAATATTTGTATAACCTCTTGACATGTAATGCAATTTGCAGTACAATAGTATTATCAAATAAACGAGCGGAGGAAAACAACATGATTGAAAATGTATTAAACAAAAAAGAAACTGAAATGTCAGAAGAATTTATTAATGCGTTAAACAGAAGTGGCCCAACCGAAAGATTAGAATTAATTGAATTATTTTTAACTGGGTGTGCTATTAAAAGTATAAAACCACAAGCAATAATTGATAATACATTTTGTGGAAAATATAAAAATAGTTTAACAGAAATGGTAAATTTCGCTTTAAGTTTACAAAAGGAGGTGGTTTGATGGCTACCTTGAATGTTAGACTATCAGATTCAGACTATAACAAGATAATCAAGAAAGCGGAAAGCTACGGATTAAGCATAAGCGAGTACATAAGGTTAGTAGCATTAAACAGTAATATAAAAATCGAGGTGAATAAATAAATATGGTAGAAATGTGTATTGTATTATTTAAAATTGATGGAATAGATACTGTAAGAGTATTTTCTAACATTGATTTAGCAACCAAGTATTGCAGAACCATAGATGGAAATAAAACCTTATTTGTTGAAACGGTAGACAGATATACAGAAGAATCAATTAAGTGCCATGGAACTGAAAGCGGGGTAGTAATAAAATGAATATAATATTAACAGGAAAACTAAGAATGCCTGCATTATGTGAAGAAAGTATAGAACTAGACGGAGAATGTTTAGAAAACTTAATTGATGATTACGATGGGAAGAAAGTGAAGATAACAATTGAGGTGATTGAATAAATGAATATAGTATACGCAATAACAATCATAGTCGCATTCATGTGCGGCTTTTTTGTTGCAGTTTTCTGTATTATGAAAGGTTTAAACTGGAAGATGGGTATAGAGCAAGGCAAATCACCAACAATGGATAATCCTATTAAGCCTATAGTGGATGCAATACAGACAAAACAGGCAGATAAAGCCAATCAGTATAGTACAGAGCAAGTCAATGAGTGGCTTTACGGTGTAGGAGGTAAATAATGGTAGCAATAGACAGCGGCACAGTATGGGAAGAGATACAAAGAGGTTTAGACTATCAAAACAAAATGGGATTTGCTAAGTCATTCCCTGAACTCACTGATTTTGTTGAGGGTAGACAATGGGCAGCACCAACCGCAAAGACTAAGTATATGCCTAGACCCGTAGTGAATCAATGTGACAGCATAGTCGAAAATAAGCAGAGTAATATACTATCGCAATCACTTAAAATGATATTTTCACCAGAGGAACTGGAAGAGGGTTCTGACAATGAGCCACTTATAAAAGCTGGTAGAGATTATACAGATGCAGCAGCCACAACGTGGAAAGACATTGACCAAGATTCACTGAATGAGGACTTTGTAAATGATATTTTAGTGTTAGGCACTGGAATATTTCATTATTACTTTGATAATGACATAACAGGCGGTCAATTTACACCATACAAAGGCAAAGTACAAGGTGAAGTAATAGACCCACTTGATATTATTGTGGGAAATCCTCACTTGAAAGCATCGCAAACACAAAAACAACCATGGATCGCTATAAGAAGTCACCCAAGCACAGTATCATTGCAAGAGAAAGCTAAAAAGAATGGCAAAGATGCAACGTTAATCGTAGCTGACGATAGCAAAAATAATTCAAAGTATGCTACAGAGAAAATTGACATTGCACAGGCAGGTACAACTACACTTTGGACCAAGTATTACAAAGAAAACGGTCAAATAATGTGGATACAAGTAGTAGAGGGATTGACAGTACAAGACCCTACACCACTAGCACCACAAGGCGGTAAACCGTTTACATTATATCCAGTTGAAATAGGAGTATTCAAAAAGCGTAGAAAGTGTACATTCGGTAGAAGCGTTATAGAGGACATAATTCCTAATCAGAGAGCGTTAAATTGGGGTTTAGGCATGATGTTATTATCAGTGCAACAAACCGCATGGCCCAAGATAATAACTAAGCAAGGTGCATTATTGCAGACGATAACCAATGAACCTGGGGAAATCATAACAGACCACAATCCTAGTCCCGGTGTAGATGGTATCAAGTTCATGCAACCGCCTAACTTTTCTAGTATGCCTATGACAATATCAAAAGAACTCATGGATATGACACGTCAAGTAACAGGCACAACAGAGGTTACGAGTGGAGAAGTTATCGGCGCTAATATGGCCGCCAGTGCTATCATTGCATTGCAAAATCAAGCAAAGAAGCCCACGGAGGGTAACGTACAAATGCTGATACGCTCCTTAAAAAGAGTAGGTAGAATATATGAAGAATTTAACAAGTCTCATGGAACTATGCCAGTACCAATTAAGAGCGAGGACGAAGAGGGCAACGAGATTACTAAAACATTTGTCGGAGCAGATAGCAAAGATATTAACTTTGATTTAAAGATTGACATAACACCAACAAGCGTATTGAGTGAATCGCTACAAATGACAGTAGTTAAAGAAATGGCTGACAGACAATGGCTTGACAAATACGCATTCGTGAAATATTCGCCTAGTAATGTTATCCCCGCTGAAATGAAAGTTGACTTTGAGAAAGAAGAAAAGCAAATGTTAGAACTACAAGCACAACAAGCACAGATGCAACAGCAAGCCGGTAACATCATGGGACAATTAAACCCAGATGAAACAGCAGCCATCCAAAATGATCCAGCAATTATAAATCGTGCAATGGCACAGGTAGGGGGTGGGCAAGGTGCAATGTCCGTACAACCGTAAATCAACAAGATATGTTAAGCAATATAAAAATGACCTCATAAGTGAAGATATTGGAATCATAAAAGGGTGTGAAGAAGTAGTAGTTGAAGAATATACGTTAATGGATTGTCTACAATCAGAATGTGGAGCATATGGCAATGACAAATGTAATTTTAATCAGGGGGTGAATATATAATGCTTGAAATGTTATCTAAAGAATACAAGAAATTTCTTATAAAGTGGAAAGAACGCAAGAACCCAAATTGTAGGCAGAAAGACAGAAGAATAGCAAGGGCGGTGATGGCTATATGAATTGTATTGTATGTGGCAATCCACTTAGAGTATTGAGTGGTGGCAACAAAACAACAGAGGGCAGCACAGTAATCACCATGGTACACATATGGGGATGTATGAACGCAAAGTGTACAGAGGTACAGAAAGAAAGTATGAGGACAGAGACAGCACAAGAAAGTTTTAACGGTTGAGGGGAGATGATCCAATTAATCTCAAATAGCAATTACAAGGCACTCAAACGAGTGTCTTTTCTATGCACTAAAATACGCTAGGGTAGCGCAAAACCCAGAAGGAGTAATACATGTATGAAGAAATTTTAAACTCGAACGAGAGTCAAGAGGTTGTCGTGGAACCTCAAATAGATGTAGTGGAAGAAAGCGTTAAAGATTCACAGGTCGCTGATGTGAAGCCAGTACAAAGCGCAGAGTTGAACTCACAGTATGCTGAAATAAGACGTTCAACCGAGCAAAAGACAAAAGATGCTATGATAGCTGAAATGTATGGGGAAAGCCATGGTATAAAAACCTATGCAGATTATCAAAAAGCTATGTCAGAGCAGCAGAAAGAAGCAGAGAGAGCACAGATACAAGAGGAAACAGGCATTGACCCTGACACGCTTCAAAACACATTTGAAAAGTTAAAAGAGAATGACCCAGACTTCCAAGAGTTAAAAGCTATCCGAGCAGAAAAGAACACAACAACGCAACTAACTGATTTAAACAGCGAGTTAAAGGATTGTGGCATAGATTTACAACTCAAAGACTTGTCAGCTACAGAGGTAGCAAAGATACCCAATGTAGACAAGGTGATTGAGTTAGCAAGCAAAGGTAAGACACTTGCAGAAGCAGTATTCCTTGCAAACAAAAAGGAATTCTTTGCAAAGCAAGCAGCAACAGCACAGCAAGACACGATCAAGAAAATCGCAGCCAATGGAGCATCATCCCCCGGCTCATTAGGCAGCGGTAACGATAATAGTCCAGGAGATATGTGGAGTATGTCGGATAAGGACTTTAAAGCGATGCAAGAAAAGGCGCTTAGGGGAGACTTACGAAAATAAAAGGAGATTAATATTATGGCAACTCAAACTATAGCAATAGTAACACAGGAGAACAAAACGTTTTACGACAGGACATTGCTTGAAAGATTACTTCCATTTCTTACTTATTTAAAGTACGGTCAAAAGAAACCTTTTGCTAAAAACGAAGGTGATACAATCAATTTCAGAAGGTTCAATAGTCTAGCAGTAGCAACTACTCCATTAACCGAGGGCGTAACTCCTGCCGGAAATTCCATATCAGTAACAGCAATAACTGCAACGGTTCAACAGTATGGTGATTTTATAACTACCTCTGATAAACTTGATTTAGTGGGTATTGATCCAGTAATCACAGAAACAACTCAAGTACTAGGAGATCAAGCAGGGTTAACTCTCGACACTGTTGCAAGGGATATAATCGTAGCAGGAACCACTGTTCAGTATGCAGGCGGTAAAGCATCAAGGTTATTAACAGCACAAGCCGATGTTATGACAGGTACAGAGATAAAAAAAGCAGTTAGAACGCTTCGTAGAAACAATGCAAAACCTTTAGAAGGTAAATACTTTATTGGTATTGTAGGGCCTGATGTTGAATATGACATAATTAGTGACACTATGTGGCAGGATGTTTCCAAATACTCCGCAGCAATGCAAATATTTGATGGTGAAATGGGTTCCCTTTATGGAGTAAGATTCATAAGAACTTCTAATGCTAAGAAATTTGCAGCAGCAGGTGCATCAGGAGCAGACATTTACGCAACTATGATAATCGGCGCAAATGCATATGGTATTGTTGACATTGCAGGAGGAAGCAAACCACAAATGATCATTAAAGAACATGGGTCTTCTGGTACAGCGGATCCTTTAAACCAGATTGCTAGTATGGGATGGAAAGCGTTAATGACAGCTATTCGTTTAAACGAATTGGCTATGGTACGCGTGGAATCAAGTGCCACAATTTAGTATTTATAACACGGAGAGTTGAAATATACTCTCCTATTTTTTTATTAAAATTTAAAGGAGAATAATTAATTATGGCTGATATAGAAAAGAAAGTAACGCCACTTGTAACAGATGGACAGTTAGACAATGAAGCAAAAGGAATGAAAGCTGAATTTGCAAAGATGGCAAAGGTTAAAGTAAGAATACCTATAGACAAATTAAACCCAAAGGATTTAGTTGTTCCAGTTTGTGTAAATGGCTACATATTTCAGATTGAACGTGGTAAGAGCGTAGAAGTGCCAGAAACAATTGCACAAATTTTAGAAGAAAGTGGATATTTAGGTTAGGAGGTAGTTAAATGAGAACTAAAGGCGATTGTTTAGCGATTTACCTTAGGTATTTGGATGAGGCAAGTAAAAAAGGCGTAGCATTACCGGCTACAAAGAACGCAGATTATAGAGATAAGTTTTCTTATTTCCTAGACCAAGCACAGATATACATTGCAACCCTTGTAAAGATTCCTGCAGTAATGACAATAACACAGTTTCCTATACCCAATTTACTTGGACTGCTTCAAGGGTTCGACATGTTTCAGTGTTTACCGGGTAACCCTAAAGTATTAACCGTAATTGGCTGCAAATCATTTTACATCGAACTTGATAACATAGGAACGGTTACAATAGCCGTAAACGGTGTAACAGCTAAAACAATAGCTAATACTGTTAAACGACAATTCACAGCCTACAAAGCTAACACAGGCGCAACAAGTACCGATGTGGTAACGATTACATTCAGCGGATTATATCCTTACAATATCCGCAATACTGGACTATATGGCTATGCGTTCCCAACGGATACAGATGTTCCTGATTACACAGCATTTCAAACATACGATATGCCAAGCAACTTTATGTCATTTGATTCAGTTCAACTGAAATCAGACCCAAGAAGTTATGAAGCCTACCTTGCGTATAAATGGGAATCAAATCGCAAAATCGTACTTGGCTATTATGATAAAGGCAGCTTTGATATAAGGTACTTCGCTTATCCTACCACGATACTACCGACAGATGCTGACAGCACGTTAATGAGTGTCGAAGATAAAGCAATTGACCTTGTTGTATTGCAAGCTGGCATCATGGCAACAGCCGCAGATAATCCAAGTTTATCAAGTTGGCTACGTTCTTTGTATATCGAAAAGGTTCAGAACGTGACTAATAACGAACATATATCAGAGACAAATGTACAAACAGTGTACTCTATGATGTAGCAAAAAGGAAGTGAGATAATGGCATATATAGCACCGAAAACAATCAGTGCGCCTAGAAGTCCACAAGTGAAATTCAGTTCTCCCAATTCCTTAGATGGTGGATTAAGCCTTGTAGAAAGAGAATGGAAACTGAGTGCAAGCAAAACAAGCAAAGTTTTGAATATGTGGTTTCGTGAAGGTGAACTATCGAAACGCTGGGGAATGAGTTACCTAGATGCAGCAGAGACAATTGAGACACCCATATTTGCAAGCTACAAATTCTTATACAAAGGTTTTATCATCAAACATTGTGGTACTAAAATATACAAGCAAAACCCAACCACAGGCGCAATTACTACAATTTATAGCGGCCTTACTGTCAAGAAAGGCGGCTTTTTTAAATTCAACTCTAACTTATATTACATGCAATCTGGTAACTTCATCAAATGGGATGGCACAACAGCTTCTATTGTAGTACCCTATATTCCCTTAGTTATAATCAATCGTACGCCTAGCGGTGGTGGAACAGTAAATGAGCAATATAACAGGATTGGCGCAGGATTCAAAAACGCTTTTAATGGCACAGGAACAAATGTGGCTTACACTTTAACAGATAAAAACCTAGATGCAACGCCTTTGATTGGAAGCTACAACAATGGTGTAAATTGGGATAAAATTGAGGGCGTAGATTTTACAGTAGATAGACCAAACGGACTAGTAACGTGGACAGCACTACAACCATTAGGCACAAATAATATACAAGTGCAAGCCTATAAAACAGATGCTGAAGCAAGGAATTCCATACTTGATTGCTTATATGCGATTCCATTCGGTGGTCAAAACGATAACCGTATGTTCGTAGGTGGCAATGGTACAGGGTATTATTACTACACTGGAATATCAAGCGTTGGCGTAGATGCTTCATATTGGGCATACAACAATTACAATATCATAGGCAACAATGATGAAAATATAACAGGATTTGGAAACTTCTATGAAATTCTTTGTATTTTCAAAAATAGGGAAATTTACGGAGAACGGTACACATGGAATGGTACGATAGGCATTTTCGATTCATTTAGAATCAGTACAGACATAGGCTGTGATTGTCCGGATACTTTACAGAATGTCAAAGACAACCTTGTATGGATGAACACCTATAACGGCGGTAATATCCTTGTAGGCACAGCAGTAGAAAGCCAGAGAAACGTTCAGCCGATAAGTAGGAATGTTAATCCAAGGTTAATGAAAGAATCAAACCTCACAAGTGCTTCAAGTGTTACTTTTGATGGAAAGTATTGGCTATGTGTAAATGACAAAGTTTATCTATGGGATTACACAATCTCACCTTATGTTGACACTGGAAATCCTGACAAATCAGCGGAGTTATTAAGTTGGTGGTATTTCGATAATATCAATGCTTATTCATTCATTACCGATGGGCAAAGTTTATTCTACATCGACCGCACAACAGCCATAACAGCAACATTCCACACAACTTATGACAATTTGCAGTTTTATGACTTTGGTTTGGGCATCAATGCGACTTACAGAGTACCAATGAAAGACTTCGGCGGCGGCATGTATTACTTCGATGTAAAAAAAGTATTCGTTGATGTGCGCGGAGATACACGGACTAACTTTGATATAACTTATTACACAAGTGATGATATAAACGGAATCACCGAACCCGACCCAATCACAGTAGGTTCGTTCTCATTTGAGAATTTCAACTTTGATAACTTTACTTTTGATGTAATGGGAGCAAAGACAACATTTCCACTTGTGCCGAATGAAAAGAACATTGACCTATTCGGCTTTGAGATAAACAATAGTGACCCAGCACGAGATATGAATATATCCAATGTAGTAATATCCTATCTAATAAAGAAGGAGAAAAGATAATATGAGCGATCCTAATTTACAATATGATCCCGTTACAGGCTTTAACGATGCAAGCGTATTCGTTACAAATCCTGCTACTCAATCAATCACGAGAACGCTTCTACAGCGTTTATTTACACAGGTACAAATATTCATCAACACAACATTAATAGCGTGGATAAATAGCACATTTGCGACTAAAATAGATATAACAACAAACCGTAAACTATCTGCAACAGGAGATTTCACAGGAACAATACTAGGGTTACAACCGATAGCGAGTGACCCCTATTTGAGTACAGTGGTGGCAGGGCATACTGCACAGTTGGCAGATAATGCGACTAACGTTAAACAGCTACCTTTCCCATATACTAGCGCAAAGGGTGATGGAATAACAGATGATACTGTATCAATCCAAAATGCTATAGACTATGTATCAGGTAAAGGTGGGGGGACGGTTTTAGTTCCTACTGGAATATATATGATAAATGTGGTAGCTAGCATTGTTTTAAAAAATAATATAACACTGTTAATGGATAAAAATACAATATTAAAAGCAATACCAACATCTGTAGGCGGTTATGTTATTTTGCGAACATTGGGTGCAAATAATGTTTCAATAATTGGTGGTAATGTAGTTGGCGAAAGGTATGAACATTTTGACGAAGTTACTAAAAAAACATGGAAAATGTGGGAGGCTAATACATCATATAATAATGGAGATTTGATATATTCTCCTTGGTTTATGTCAATTGGTTATAAATGTACATCAAGCGGAACAACCGGAGCGATTCAGCCAATGCACAGTAGTGGAACAGCCCTAAACGGAACAGTTAATTTAGAGTTTTACAGGAGTGTGACAAACAATTATATTGGTGAAGCAGGTTCAGGTGTTGAAATTTGGGGTACAAACATTATTATAAGAGATTTAAAAGTTAGAGATTGTTGGGGAGATGGGTTTTATATTGGTATTGAAGCAACTGATACTGTTTTGGTTGATAATGTTGTTTCAGACAATAACAGAAGACAAGGTATGTCAGTATATAGCCCTAAAAATGTTATAATTCAAAATTCAACATTTTCAAATACGAACGGAACTGCCCCAAGTTCTGGTATTGATATTGAACCAATTTCAACATTATCACCACAAAATATACTTATAAAAAATTGTAAATTTGTTGGTAATTATGGAAGTGGGATACAAAGTTTCATAGAAGATAGTCTTAGACCACTTGGCGAAAACATAAAAGTTATAGGATGCGATTTTATAAATAATAAACAAGTTGATCCCTACGTAGCTGTGGATAGTACAGGTTTAACGATAGGAGATTGTTCAATTGACGGACTTAGTAATTTCAAAATATCAGATAGTTCTTTTAAAAACAGTAGTACCCATTGTTCTGCAATAGCTTTTATAGGTGATACATCTAATTGTATAGCAATTGATAATGATACTACTGATTTTAACTGTGATAGGTACATCTATCAAAATTATTCAATAAAAAATACTATTATATCATATTAAATATAAGGAGATGGCAATATGAAAACAATAATAAATATCCCAGAAATAATGGAAAGATTAACTGTAGCAATTGAATCTCAAGCAAACAGTACAAATACAGTTGATAGTAGTGTTTCACCTGGTTCTAAAAAAATATATTCAGGAAATAGAAATGCTGGATTTATTGGATTTGTTAATCAGGCAAATTTTATAACACCTACTGCATTAACAACACAATTAGGATTTTCCACTTTTCCAATCCATTCGGATAGTAATTGGATAAAATATATTTGGAAAGGTAATATTTGTTTTACTCCACTATTTACAATTTACCAATATATTACTTGGGAAGATTTATATAGTCAGGGGTTAGTATTTGGTAGTAATGATGTAGGTATAAATCCTGTAAAATGTAGGATAGGTACAACTTTGCATTTAGATAATACTGATAACAGCATTAACGCATTAAATCAGCATTTTGTAGATTTTCCAGTAGGAAACGTTGGTGACATTTTAGTATTATCGAATTGGAGTAATTCAAACAATAACGGTGAGGTAACCATAGTTAGCATTACAAATGATAAAATAATAGTTAGTGGCAAAACTCTATCATATGAAATTGCTACAATTAACAGTAAATTTTATAACAAGACAACTGCTGTAATACAGAATAAAACAGTAACAATTAATGGTTTAACTTATAAAGTTAGGCTATTTAAAGGAATTAGCCAAGATACATTTCAATGGGAAGTACCTATTGTTGGTGAAAACAATGAATGGAACTGGATAATGGGGCAATTAAATGAGTTGGCAAAGTCGAAAAAATGGAGCGGTGTTACTTATATGGATCAGAACTTAGGAGATTTTGACATTAGCCTAACTAAAAATAACATAGGAACAGAAAAAGCATACTGTCAGGAATCTAATATGATCCAAGGATGGACTCATGTTCAAAGAGGTGGCGATGTTGACGTATCTTCGTTTAGTACTGACGATGGAACACAAGCATGGTATGGATATAGGCCTGTTTTGTTTTTAGACAAGATACAGACGTTGTAACATTAATACGCATTAGGATTATAATATGCAACACGAGAGGGTGAGAAATCACTCTCTTTTCTATTCAAAGGAGGACACAACATGGCGACATGGCAAGATAAACTATCCACATATGCTACAGATAAAAATGCAGCAGCAGCCGAAGTCCTAAGGGCAAAAAACGTATATGCTACGCAGCAAGCCAACAACGATACTAAAGGTATGGCAGCTTCTAAGACTTGGGCAGACCAAGTCAGAGCAGCAGGAGGACTAGACCAAAACTTGTACGGTGCAGGAGTAACAAAAGAAGCTACCGCAGCAAATCAAGCCAAATCGCTACAAGATGCAATCACAGCGCAAGCACCGCAAATAACACCACAAGCACCGAAAGCAGTAGATAACAGCGGACTAATAAACAGTAGTTCAGACAGCCTTATAGCAGCAATCAAAGGGCAAATAGCGCAAGCAACAAACAATAAAAATCTAACTATGGGTGGACTACAGGCCAAAAACGATCCTTTAAGAAACGCATCAGAAATACAAAGATATAGTGAAATGGCTTCATCAAGAGAAGCAGCGGCAAACGCAGGAGACAGAGGTGAAACAGGTAGACAAAATACTTTGCTAGTAGACACAGCCGGAGCCAATAGAATAAATAACATAAACTTACAACAGGATTCTGAAAAGTCTAGCTTACAGAATGATATATCCAACTTAATGTTAGAGGGCAACGTGCAAGAAGCACAGGTGCAAGCACAGAGGTTACAACAGTTGATTGCTAATAATACACAGATGGACCAGAATAATTGGAGTAGGTCGGTGGATACTGCTAACATGACAGGAGTTATGTCAAATGGGCAACAAACTATGCAAGGCAAAGAATCAGAATTGAACAATCAGCTAACTAGAATGAATATCGATACATCAAAGTTAAATCTTGCAGCATTACCACAACAGATTAAAGACCAAGCAACTTTAGTGGCTCAACAGATTTCAAGTGGTAAAGTAGATGCACAAATAGGCGCAGCACAATTAAAGGAACTTACAAACTACTATAGCACAACAAATAAACTCGCTAGAATGAATTTTGATATTGCCAAGTTTAACTATAGTCAATTAGATGTAACAGCAAAGCAATTGGTTGACAAAATAGCTGATGATATGGCAAACAGCAAGATATCAAGGGCGCAAGCACAATCACAGATAGACCATGCAGGAGATTCAGCAGCGGCAAATGCAGCACAATTAGCATGGGCAAAAGACCCAACCAACCCTGCTAATACTAAACCTAACACAACTACAACTAATACCGTTGACGATTTCGCAAGCACTATAAATGCTACTTTTGTACAATCTCCAAATGTTAATAATGGCTATGTATCTAGCATCGACACCGCAGGAATTAAAAAATATATCGATGGGTTAATTCAATCAAACGTGAGCGAAAGTATTACTGATTCATTGGCTGCAAGATACGGAATAAAATAGGAGTGTGAATTATGGGATATAGTTCAGATAGAAAAAAACAATTAAATGTAACTAGCAATACTTCATACACTAAAAATAGAATAGTAGAATTGCAGAGAGAAACCGCACAAAAAGCGGTTCTTTCTGCACAACAAGCTAAAACAGATGCATCTTATAACAAATTGACCACAGTCAAACCGTTCAGCACAGACACAGCAGCGGTTAAGGTCAATATGCCCACTAAGTTTGATTATACAAAGGATACTAACCCTATACAAGGTGAAAGCTTATTTCAGGCTAATGTATTACCCATCCGCAAGAATGACAATATAGCGGCTAAAATTGGCAAGGGTGTAGTTAATTTCGGTGCAAGTGTTATATCTGCGCCAGTTGAAGCATTGCGTAAAACAGCTATACAAGGTGGTAGCTTACTAACAGGGCATGGAATACAAAAGAATCTTCCAAAGAATACTACATTTGTAGATAATATTTTACCCAAAGGAGCAGGAACAGCGGTCAACAAGTTTGCTGAAAGCCATCCAGTATTCGGCGGTATTGCTAAAATGGGCATAGAAGCACTTGCAGATCCTACAACATATTTAGGTGGCGGGCTAATCAGTAACGCTTCAAAAGCCTCAAAAACTATGGGCAAAGTAGCAGAAAGCAATATAAAAACTCTTAGCAAACTGAACAAGGGCAAAGCAGTAGTACAAGAAGCAGCAGAAGTGGCACAGGACACCGTTAAACCTCAAAGTAATATAACTACTCCAACCGTTGTAAATAATGTCACAGTTGCCCCACAAAAAGTCGGTTTAAATCTTCAAGCATTCGCGGCAGACAAAGCAACGCACACAGGCAAATACAATGGCGTACCCATCAAGATTATGAAAGACGAGGGAGACGATATAGTTCGTTACACTGTAATTGATGCAGGAGGTAACGAGGTAAAAGTTGCATTGCCAAGGGATAAATTTAACGCAAAGGCAAGCGATATTAAACCTATTGAAGTCGCCGAAACAGTAAAAAAAGTAGGACAGCAATTTGCTGAAAATGGTGACCCAATAAGCCAATTTAAAACAAATACGGTTGCACGTGATGTTGATACACCTGACTATGTTAAAGAAATGATTCCTGACACAGATTTTAGTTACAATAGAGAATCTTCTAAAGCGTGGCAGCTACAAGCTGGGCGAAACATCGGAATAAATAAGCAACAAGTTATGGACGATATAACCAATGCTACATCAATAAGTGGTGGAGTACAAGCACACGAAGCTGCTATACTATCCCATGAATTATTAATAGACGCTGAAAAAACAGGTGATTTCTCTAAATACAAGTCATTCCTTAAAACCGTAGCAAGCAAGACAAGAGAAACGGCAAGAGCATTAAAGGGAACTGACACAGCATGGGAAAAAAAGACTGCGGACGGCGCCATTATGGACATACAACGCACAGTTGATGGAGTTGAGGAAAGTATCAAGAAAGCTAATCCCAACAAGATTAAACAAATTGAAAAGGAAACTAAAGAGGTTACCGATGCAGTAAATAAGGCACATGATGATGCGGTTAACGAATTGGCTAATGAGTTAAATAAAAATACCGTAGCCGATGCAACGCCAAATTTAGCCGATGGGAAGTTAAAACCAAAAGTTAAAACAGAATTGACACCAGAACAATTACTGGCTAATAAAATTAAAACAACAGTTAATCCAAAAGTTCCGGCAGAAGCTACAATGATTGACAAAATGGTTAGTGAACTATTTACAGTAGCAAAGGAATCACCAATAGGAGAACCCACAGTTAACATATCTAACCCACTAAGCAATGCAGCAGATGCCTTGAACAGCCGCCAGTTATATGTTGATACATGGAATAAAGCGAAAGCCATAGTAAGAGAAACTTTTAAAGATAATCCAGATGCTTTAACGGTACTTGACAATTATTTTGAAAAAGGTATCAAACCACCTTATTCTATGAGTAAATTTAACGCAGCATTTGAGCAAGGCGCAAAGAAACTTGACATAAATATGGGTGACATTGTTAAACAGTATTATGCAAAAGGTACAGAAAACAAACAGACATTGATAGACCACTTAATAAATAAATCCGGTTTAAAAGGAGACGAAGCAAACGCACTTGCAAGCTCTATTGAAAAGCGTTTTAGAGAACTGAAAAAGCAAAAAGCAGAGGGTTACCTAAAAAGTTTATTCAAAGTAAAAGAAAAAGGTGTCTCTAATCCATTAGGTGATGTTGAAGCCTTGTCTAATACCGGGGCGTTTGCAAACAATAATTATAAGGCTAAAGTGTTAGAAAAACTTAGCCCAAAGTTAAACGCATTAATCAAAGATTCTGGTATAAATATGGACGAGTTAGTTCGTCAAGGCTATGGGAAAACAGCATTTGAGCGTGACAGATTTGTTAAAAAGTTATCAGAAAAGTTGAAAGTGAATGATACCGATTTGAGAACTATACTTGACACAGCTTTAACAGATTTCAATAAACTTGCGGCAGACAAGAGAACGCAGATATTAAACAATATGTTGAAGCCCAAAGAGGTTAAAACAGCTAAAACATTATATGAAAAGGTAATCAGCATAATCAATCTAGGCGGCTATGATGATGCAGCAATTCGAGACCTGATAAAGCAAAAAGAGGGATTACCTATACTGGAAAACTCCGATATACAGAAGATCTCCGAGTATATGAATAAGGCTAAAGAATTCGCAGAAGGTAGTTATAATCAAAGGGATATGTATGGTAGGGTAGGGAAAATAATAGCAAACAAAACTCCTGCAAGTTTAACAACTAAAATTGTTCACGCTCCACGAATGGCAATGTTAGGAGCAATGAAAACCTTTTTTACTAAGAATTTTGGTGGTAATGTTGGTAATGATTTCTATGAGGAATTTATAAGAAGTGTTCCTAGTTCTATTATTGATATGGCAGTATCTAAGATTGCTAAAACAGAGAGAAGTATCTTACTCCCTTCGCTCAAAGGTGCGGCTACTAAAATAAAAGGTTATGGAACTGGGTTTGCAGAACAAACAAAAGATATATTAAGAGGAACGGACACAGCACCTAATCTTGTTGCCGGTGAAATATCACAGGGAAGAATATACAATAATAAAATTTTAAATGGAATAGACCAGTTTATTAGAAATGGGTTACAATATGGAGATAGACCAACTTTCCAAGCTACCTTTGACGAAGCAATAAGGCAGCAAAAAAAGATACTTAAAACTGATGTTATTACCGTTGATATGAAGAAATTTGCTCACGAGGTCGCATCAGATAGGGTATTCCAAAACAAAAGTGAAACAGCTAAAGGTCTCGGAGGTCTTAGAACTGGAATAAACCAAATAGGAAAAGGTTTGCTTGGAATAGGAAGTAAAGAGGGAGGTGCCGGAAATGTAGTTTCACCTTTCATAAACACAGCGGCAAACATAGGTGAAAAGGTAGTTGAAAATACTCCACTAGGCGCAAGCAAGTTATTTAGTTTAGTTAAAGATTTTAATAATTCAGTTGGAATTGAAAAGACTATTGCTCAAAGAAAACTAGTAGATACTATAGGAAGAATGATAACAGGGACAACCGCAGTAGGTGTGGGAATAGAGGGCGTTAAAAAGGGTGTGTTAACAGGTAGGTCAAATAAAGATGCTGATATGGCTAATTTTGATAAAGAAACAGGTAAACAACCTTATTCAGTGAAAATAGGTAATAAGTATACTCCGTTTACATCACTTCCACCGTTAAGCACAGCACTTGCTATAGGTGCGGATATTGGCTCTAACATGAAAGAGGGTTCAAGTAAAATAACGTCTGCTTTAGATGGTGTTAAAACTGGAACTAATACTTTTATGCAACAATCATTTTTAAAAGGTTTTTCTGACTTGTTTGGATACGGGGACTTTGCAAATGGAGCATCAAGAGTTGCCACTGGATATCCATCTCAATGGATTCCTCAAACTTTAAATGCTTCTTCTAAATACGGAGATAAATTTGATAGACAAACTTATGACCCTAACAGTTTAAAGTATTCTGGGAATGTTATGAAATCCAGAGTACCAGGAGCAAGACAGCAGTTACCTATTAAACAAAATATATTCGGAGAGGATACCAAAACATTCAATGGGCATACTGGTGTGCAAAGGTTTTTAGATGCATTTATATCCCCTGTTAATTCTAGCACATACAATCCTACGCCAGTACAAAAGGAAATCGCAAGGCTATATGACGAGGGAGGTACAAAGATTCAAGTTCCTACAATAGTAGAAAAAACTATTGCAGCTACAAAAGACCACCCAAAAATTGAGTTAACAGCGGTAGAATACAATCAGTATCAGAAAAGATCAGGGCAACTAACTATGAATGGTTCTTTAACTTCTATTCCTCCTATTAAGGGTTTTGCAGCAATTATAAACAGTGAGCAGTATAAAAAGGCTAAAGCTAATAAAGAGAACACAGTTGATGAAGTAAAAGCAAAAATATTAGCTACTATAATTGAAAAAGCTAAAAAACAAGCAAAGAAAGAAATATTAAAAGCTAGAGGGTATGGCAAATAAATACATAGTGTTGTATTATGATATTGAGGTGATTTGATGTATAAAAACGGTGAATACTGGACCCCTAAAGATTGGACAATAAACAATACTATAGAAATATCATGCACAGCATTATTTTTTATAATCGCAATAGTAATTTGGATTGTGAGGTGAGTTAAAATGTACCCTTTTCCACTCAACTTAATCCGTAACTTAGCACTAAACATTAAGAAAACCTAAAAAGAAATAGAAGAAGTCGCAAGGAGTTGAACGCTCCAAGCGACTTTCTTTATGTCCTTTGCCACCGTGGGCATTAGACTTCCAAAGTATACAGTATCGCGGAATAAATAACAAGAGGTACAATATGACAACAGAAGTAGTTATACAGCTAGTAACATCGTTTGGAATTATCCCAGCACTATTCGTTTGGTTACTCATGTATATAATGGCTGAAAACAAAAAGGACAAGGAAGAATCACGAAAACGTGAAATTGTATTAATGGAGCATATTGGCAAGTCAGATATTATCCTAAGTGAGATCATGAGAAGTGTAGAACATATCAACAGTAACATGACTATTGTCCAAACTGATGTAGCAATATTGAAAGAGAGGTAAACAATGAACATCAAAAAACAACTTATTACAATGAACTACTCAAAGGGTATAACAATAGTACCTCAATACATCGTCATACACGAGACAGGAAACGTTTCTAGCGGTGCAAATGCACAGATGCACTATAAGTATTGGAACACAAATATAAACGCCCAGAGTAGCGTGCATTTCGTTGTAGATGATAAAGAAGTTATACAACTCGCTGAATTATCTTGGAGATGCTGGCACGTTGGAGACAACAAAAGACACAGCTCAATTGTAAACGGTAATTCGATAGGCATTGAAATTTGTGTAAATGCAGATGGAGACTACACCAAAGCTAGACAAAATGCAATTGAGTTAGTTAAATACCTTATGCCAATACTGAAAATTGATGCAGACCACGTTGTCAGGCACTTTGATTCTAGCGGTAAGCATTGCCCTGCTACTATGTTAGACAAGCCAGAGTTATGGGTGGACTTTAAAAATCAGCTACAACCAGTTATGGCATACCTAGAAGCCTTAAAGATATGCTGCAAAGAGGTTGGGCTTGATGAATCATACTGGACAGCCAAACAGGACATAGACAAGTATTTTGACGATTTAATAATAAAATTTGCCAAATATATTAATACAAAGGAGATAAAATAATTATGCAGAACAGACTAAAATCAAAAGCTTCATGGGTAGCAATATTTACCCTTATAGTTTTCGTACTGAAAACATATTTTAAAATTGAGATTCCACAAGTAGACACATTGATTGAATTAATATTTGTAGTTGCGATTGCATTAGGAATATTTAATAATCCAGAAAATCCAGCAAGCTACTAAATAGATTTAAGCCACTCTTAATCGGGTGGCTTATTTTTATATTCTTTTTATATCTACGATAAATGTTGACAACTGGTTGATATAGTGATAATATGTTCGTATAATATAAAGAATGTGCAACATGGAATTGCAGAAAGTGAGGTAAAAATGTTAGGAGATATGCCCAGAGAAACATTAGATAAGTTACAAAAAGGATTTAAAGACGAGTTGAATAAAGTTTTAAAAGGTGCAAAAGAGGATAAAAAAATCAGTTATAAATATACAAAAGAAATAGTATGCCCATATTGCGGTCACGAATTTAAAGACAGTTGGGAAGCTAGTGACGGCGAGGATGATAAATATTGTGAGACATGTCAAAATGAGTTTGGTTATGAAAGAGTTGTTACGGTTGAATACATTAGTTATAAAAAGTAGTTCACATAATTAGGACTACAGGAGTTATAAAAATACGCAACACGAAAGGATTGATTTTATGACTGAATCAGAATGGTATGCAAAGTACATTTGTGAAGAATCTGATGATTGTGAACTTATCAGAAAATATGTTATTACAGGTATAGGAAAGCCAAACATGGAAGGTGGAAAATGTAAAGGTTATTGCAAAAATGAAAATGACGATGAGCCACTGGAAGCTTGCAAATGCTGTAAAATATGTTCACTTTACGGAATTGAGTAGGACTCATTATTAGGACAACACGAAGGAGTACAAATGAAACGCATAATGATTAATACGACAGTAACACCAGAAGCAAAACGCATCTACGACACTCTACCGTCACGCAAAAAGGGTGAATTTATATCACATGCCATAATCATGTTAGACAGCTTAGTAGACATCCAAGAACCATTTACAGAAGTACAGAAGCAATATATCAATGACAGAATAACAGAAGCAGTACATACTTGTTATAAACCGTAGGAGGGGAGAAGAATGAAAGTATCAAAATTTAAGCCGAGTTGTTTAGATGGTGGATATTATATAATTCTAGAAATAGGGAACAGACAATATAGAAGCTATTTCAATAACCCATCGCCTAATATAGACCATGCACATTTAGAATATTTTACTGGAAGATACCCAATAATTAGAACAGAAAAACGTATGAATAAGTTTAAAGAGTTATACAAGCAATTGTTTGTATAAACCAAACTTTAGCAGTATATAGAGGATAGACTATCGCAAAGGAGGTAGGGAAATGGGTGCATTAATAAATATGTATGATGAAGATATTGAACGGTTGGAGTTGGAAAATAGAGAACTGCAAGACAAGCTAAACAAGATTAAAACTATAGTGGAAATATGGCGGCGGAGTGGGTATATGTGCGGTGACGATGCCATGGAAGATGTAGAGAATATTATATAAAGAATATGTAGCACCAGAAAGGAGCTATTATGCCAGTATCAATAAAACCTTCGCCAATAATAAAAGGTGAAGGTGCTAAGAAAATAAATGAATTGAGGAATAACCCAGCAGATAAAACTTTGTTATGGGATAAATGCAAAGAATTAAGCAAAATATTTGAAACTATAAATTAGGCCACATTTTAAGGATAATACGCTTAATCCACAACCTATAGAAGCACACAAAAAAACTCTTACGATATGTAGGAGTTTTTTTGCGCCTATTTTACTAAATTTAACGTATTCCTTGGCAGTAAATCTTTTCGCCCTAATCTCCTACACACATGATTAAATATTTCTTTTATGATCCGTTCATTTCCTTTCATCCATGGGCGCCTATTTTGATATTTATTCATGTAATAATCAAATTTTTCTTGTAAAGTATACCCATGTTGTCCTTGAATAATTGCAGCAGCTGAATGATACAAATTAAGCTTATAGTTTTCTAATACTAATTTTACATAGGCTAAAGTATCAGAAGACAAACCTTTTAAAAAATCCATTCCATCAATATTTACTTCTTCATGCTCCATTATCATATCAGTATACCTACCCTGTCTTAGATAAACTAACAGATTTTTACGTTCTTCATTATCCATATCAATAATTTCGCTAAGTATATCGTCCAGTAAAGCCATGTTAAACCTCCTATAAAACACTATATTTATGGTATATCTATAAAGGTGGGTCATTTATAACCCTAGTGAGTAAAATTCACCTAAAACCCAATATACCTAGAGAGAGTAAGGATACGACCTATTTCGCTACGGTCATTTATAACCCTAGTCTTAAAAATAATGTTAATATTTTATGTCTCTCGTGGGTCATTTATAACCCTAGTCGTGGGTCATTTATAACCCTAGTAAAATTACTTTGCAACCTTTAATATAACTTCCTTTACTACCTTAGGGCGGGGGGTAATCTGGAACTTAGGAGTTCCGTAATATTCCCACATTTCTGAAAATCCATATATATTTGTTTTTCTAACTATTCTACCCAATATTACAAGTTTTATAAATCCATGTTCGATAAGTTCATCAATAGCCTTTGTAAAGGTTTTCTTGTTCATTACAGCGCTTGTTTCTGCATAGGTTAATGAAATATCATCCTTGTTGTCTGTACCCTTAGAATCGTTCCTAGTGTATTTCTGCTTCATAAGTGAATATACTTCATGTGCGTATATGCTTAATTCAAGCCAAGGCTTGGAAGTGAACATTGATTGGCATATCCTATAATACTTATCGTTCCCTGTTTTGCTTTCCCATCTCTGAAAGGTTGCTTTCTTTTTTGCAAGTTTCGACATTTGACACTCTCCTTAGTATAATTTCCCATTTGTCGGAAATCTATTGTATTTATGGCGGTCATATGTTATACTAAGAATAAATTAAATAACACAAAGGCGTACCAAGCCAAATAACCGCCCTCCAATGTTTCCGCATTGTGGGGTCTTTTGTTTTATTATACCATATATAGAGAGTGTGGACAACTTTATTTATTCTTTGATAAATTCAAACGCCTTTTTAAGAAATTTCTCTAAATATTCGCTAACCCCAACACCTTTCTTCATTGACCTCCGTTTTATTGCTGTAATTGTATCTATTGATAATCTATAAGTCATTGGTTTTGTTAAATCTTCATCATCCTCAAAGTCCAAATCAATTTTAATTACACTTTTGTTTACAACTTTGTTTACGGAATGAGTTATTATTTCCGAATCCTTTACAGAATCAATTACAGAATCAATTACAACTGGCTTATCATTTCCTAAACTAAACAAACCACCCTTATCAATAACAGGCTTATCACTCATAATCTAAATACCTCCTTTGTTAACTCCATATATGATTGTATATTTTCTATCTCTGGATAAGCTATCACCGCAGGTATACCCATCATAGGTGATTGTGCAAACTTAACGGTACGTGTAACCACGTTATCGAATACTTTAACATTATTAGCACCAAAGAACTTTCTAGCTTCTTGCAGTACTACATTGCTCAAATTAGTACCTGATATATACATAGTTGCCACAACACCTAATGTATCTAATTTTGTATTGTATGTAGCCTTAACTTTTCTGATAGTATCAATAATTTTGTTTACTCCTTTAGTTGCAAAGAACTCACATTGCATAACAATTAATGCATAGGTAGAAGCTGTAAGGGCATTTATAGTCAATAATCCTTTTGATG